>Ga0256404_1000522_pt1 | contig 100021 bp, 100 predicted proteins | sample RumenRJG_01DNA_FD_185990 | JGI IMG/M metagenome (GOLD analysis project Ga0256404, IMG submission 185990) | Bovine rumen microbial communities from Lethbridge, Alberta, Canada - RJG_01 | ecosystem: Host-associated > Mammals > Digestive system > Stomach > Rumen | place: Canada: Alberta...
TTTCATCGGCTATACCTGACCTGAAATCATTATTCGGAATCAAAGCAACTGATTGCAACAGCATCATGGTTTCTGTTTCGATTAAGTTAATGCAACAGATCCCTTGCGTTCACTTCTGCAATTGAGTAATTATGCAGAGAATACTGAGATTCAGTTGATTTTTTGAGAATTAATTTGCTATAATAGCACATGCTGAAAAGCACGGGAATTAGCGCAGTTTGGTAGCGCGCTTCGTTCGGGACGAAGAGGTCATGGGTTCGAATCCCGTATTCCCGACCATAGTGTTCAAAACCGCATAGCTATGCGGTTTTCTTATTCTGCAGCACTAAAATGGCACGATAATTCAATGAAAATGCGTCATAGCTGAGCCGCATCATGCATGATTCTTTTGGATGTCTTCTCGAATCAGCTTCCGCAGGTACTCCGGCTTGTTGCCGACGCTTCTCAGCTTCGCAATCACGTCACTGTCCTTTTCACTTCCTGAATATGACCATCACCTTTGCTGCGTGCAGGTTCTTCCAGTTCAAAGTGAAAAGGACCGGATTCTCAGAACCCGACCCCTGTTTCCATTCCAGACTATCCAGTTGTTTCTTTCCGGCGGTCTTCCCGGCTGTTCTCCCGATAATACCGCTTCTTTGCTTCATACATCTCTTCTTCTGCATACCGCTCAAGATCCTGAATTGAAGCACCGACATAAACTGCTCTGGAAGCACAGCCGCACGATACGGAAAGACGATCTGACAGCTTTCCTCGCCAGCTGCTCACTTCCTGATGGAACTCTTCCCGGATCTGCTTTTCAAGCTCTGCATCTGCTCTCAGCAAAGCAGCAAATTCATCACCGCCGATCCGGTAAAGGTCACCATACGGGCCCAGACACTTCTGCATGCACTGCGCCGCTGCGATGATCAGCTCATCTCCAGCATCATGTCCCAGTGTATCATTGACCCGTTTCAGACCATTGATATCGATGAATGCATAGACCTTGAGAGGATCCATATTCAGCTGCTCGCGCTTCATCGCTTCTGCATATGCTCTGCGGTTCAGGAAACCGGTCATGACATCTGTGGTAGCCTCCGCATGTGCATGTCTGATCCGCCTGTTCATCACCCCGACAAGAACCAGGATCAGGATTCCTGCGCCAGCAAGGTAAATCACCAGCATCATCAGCGAAGCAGGAAGATCCTCATTCACCATGCTCACTTCCTGTGCCACCGCGATGATATAATCTCCGCTCATCTGCACATTGCAATAGCATCTGCGGCCATTTACCTCCGCAGTGAAAGAAGTATAGAAATGATCCGTCCGGGAAGGGGCAATCCCTGCCTCTGCAAGCGTCATGCCTTCCATGGAACTATCCGTTGCCCCGAGAATCGTGCCCTCCATAGACGCGACAATCAGCGCCGTTCCTTCATAATGAGTCATCCCGGCAATTACTTCCGGAATCTCATTTGCCCGCAGTTCTTCCAGCAGCCGAACCGGATTGATTCCGACCTGGACCATATACTCGCCCGTGCTGTTCCAGCACATGGCATACATCATCTGCCTGCCATCAGCCGTATTCGGCATGACATCCTGGCACATGGTGAGTTCCTGATCTTCCAGCATCGGCTTGAAATAGCCGATCTGTTCTCCCGAATCGAAGCTGAACCCATAGAATTCCGGATGCGTTCCGGAAATAATCGTGCCCGTCTCGTCGAAGATATGGATCTCATCCACCTTCATGAGCGAAGCAATTTCCTCAAGATCCTCCGTTCCTCCGCCATGATCCAGGATATACGCCACCGCTTCTGCCCTGGTCATGTAGTTCTCTTTCAGAGACTCGGTCAGAATTTTCTCTTCTTCTTCGTTTGTCTGTATGATCTTCTCTGCCTGTGCCATCAGCAGTTCAGAAGCGTGTTCTGCCCTGCGGCGGTTTCCATGAACCTGAATTGCCGTCCAGAGTACCAGCAGAAACACTGCTATCACTGTATACGCTGCCATCCAGAGACGTCTGTTCTTGGTTTTCATCTGCTCTCTGCCCCTCGCAGGGTACCCATTCAGATACCCCTGTTCTTTCTGACATTGTAACCTTCCATCATTCCCGCCTTCGTGCATCTTACGCTGCCGCGCCTGCATCTCACGAAGGCAGAAAAAAGCACCAGCCTTTGCTAAGCTGATGCTTCCATGCAGGAAATATGATCAGTAATACGATGTTCAGTCTTTGAAGTAGCGGTCCAGCAGGCCCTTGAATGCCTTGCCATGACGTGCTTCATCACGAGCCATCTCGTGAATGGAATCATGAAGCGCATCAAGGTTCAGTTCCTTGCACTTCTTGGCAAGAGCAGTCTTGCCAGCAGTTGCTCCGTTCTCTGCCATGACACGTGCTTCGAGGTTCTTCTTCGTGCTGTCGGAAACAACTTCACCGAGCATCTCTGCATAGCGGGAAGCGTGATCAGCCTCTTCGAACGCAGCCTGGCGATAGTACATGCCGACCTCCGGCAGACCTTCGCGCATTGCTGCACGGCTCATTGCCAGATACATGCCGACTTCAGAGCACTCGCCCTGGAATTCTGCACGGAGCTGTTCCTTGATCTCTTCCGGAACATCGCTGGCAATGCCGACCTTGTGTTCGCTTGCCCAGGTCAGCTCTTCGGTTTCCTCAACCGGTTCGAACTTGGACTTCGGCTGCTTGCAGATCGGGCATACCCATGTCTCAGGCAGATCAGCGAACTTTACTCCTTCTTTTTCCTCATCATAAATGTGACCGCAAACTGTGCATCTGTATTTCATGAAAAGTTCTCCTTCTTTCTCGTGTCACCCCTGACACGCTATATTCATAACATTGAAACAAGTACTCCGCAAGCAGTATGACCGGTTTTACTCCCAGTCCTTTCCTGATTCTTTCTGCTTCTGGATAAATACATATTCTTCTGCACCCGAAAGATCCTCGGAATAGGAATAATGCAGATTGAATTTCCGGAGTTCCTCCGGCTCGCTCACGTTCTGCTCGGCCATCCACCTGGTCATGTCTCCTCTTGCCATCTTGGCATAGGATCCCTTCGTAACCAGTTTCCCGTGATGTTCCTGCAGGAACGTGATGGTGATGACCTGTCCCTTCTTCGCATACGGCAGGATTGCTCTGCTGTATTCTTCTGAGGCAAGATTAAAGATCTGCTCGTCTTTGATCGTCTGATAGAGACGGTCACTCCAGAACTCATACAGATCCCCGGCATTGCCGCAGGCAAGCTGCGCCTGCATCTCAAGCCGGTAGGGAACCACTCCATCATACGGTCTCAGAATGCCGTAGAAACCCGACAGGATTCTGAGATGAGTCCTGATCCATGCAAGCATATCATCATCCATCGACGAAGCCGAAAGATGCTGATACGCCAGCCCGGAATACGAAAATACTGCCGCGGATTGCGGATGCGACGGATCATTCTTCAGCAGCTGTTCTGCTTTCTCTGCTAATGCATCGCTGCAGTTCCAGAGCTTCTTTCTCTCTGCTTCTGAAAGAGAGCATAATGCCTTTCTCAGCCTCATGGTGTCTTCCAGAAACTCCGGCATCTGCTCCGGCTGGAAATCGTCTCCGGTTTCCACCATCTTCTTGGCAGGCGAAAGGATGACGATCACAGTGCCTCCAGCATCTGCTGCGGATTGTCTGCTGCCTTGACTTTCTCCATGGCTTTCACGATGATGCCATTCTCATCAATGAGATACGTGGAGCGAACGACCCCCATGGTCTTTCTTCCGTACATGTTCTTTTCCTTCCATACCTCATACTTCTGAAGCACTTCCTTGTTCTCATCAGAAAGCAGGGTAAACGGAAGCTGATAATTCTGCTCGAACTTCTTATGCGATGCCACGCTGTCCTTGGACACTCCTAGAATCACGGCATCCTTTTCCTGAAACTGCGGATAGCGCTCTGCAAACCCGCAGGCTTCTTTCGTGCATCCGGACGTATTATCCTTCGGATAAAAATACAGGATGACCTTCTTCCCGCGGTAGTCGCTGAGTTTGTGCATGGTGCCGTTCTGATCCGGCAGAGTGAAATCCGGTGCTTCTGTTCCGATTTTCAGCATAACGATTCTTCTCCTTACTGTTCTGCTATCTTCTTCAGCCGCAGGACATATAATCCAGGATCGCTTCCTGCAGCTTCCCGTTCCATGAGTATCGTACCAAGACGGATCAGTTCCTGCATGCGGGATGCTTCCGAAGAGATGATTTCAGAAGAACCATCTGCCGCCGTCATCGCTCCGTACGCATGATAGGAACCAGCAGCTCTGCGGATGGACTCCAGTCCTTCCGCAAACAGCTCTTTCTCTTCCAGATGTTCCTTCAGATACAGTGCCTTCCTGGCATTGCGGATACCCTGTGCAATCATCAAAAACCGAACGGACTCCGAAAGATCCATGCCATTTCCATCTTTCTCTCCCGGATACAGCAGGAACGTATCTCCCGATTCCAGCGGCATATAGTCTGCAGAAGAGAGAGGGTCTTCATTCCACGCATCCAGAGCCCAGCGCATATATCCATCAAAGTCGAGTGCTGCCGCATAGTACATGACCCACAGTGATTCTTCCGGTTTTGAAAATGCAAACGCATTCGGATAATTTCCGGAGCAGTTGTAGAGAATCGTTTCTTTGCCGAATGCTTTGCGATGGCTGATCAGTTCGCTGATCAGAGCGGAGTCAGAGAAACATCCAAGGCTCACCGACAGGATATCGATGTCATCATAGAACGAGACATCTTCCATCAGAGAATTGATGGAGTCAGAGATGCCAAGCGGCTTCCCGTCGCTTCCCGTCACCGACAGAATGACCTGAATGGCTGCCTGCACCATGGCAGGATCGCGTTCATCCATCGCGATGACAGTCTTGTCTTTCCAGCCCTTCTCTTCGAGATGGGCAATGAAATCACGCAGGAATGCCGACCAGATCCAGGTATATTCATCAGTTCCCGGAATGGCAGTGATTCCCTCTGCGGTTCCATCCTCATGATGCACGGTGATCTTGTTATTCCATGGCAGGATCGTGAAGCACTCGATTCGCTTATCAATCCCCTCTTCCATGCAGAGTGAAACCCACGCATCAAACGCGGAATAGTCATACACAATCTGATTCTCTGCATTTCTGCTCCAGCGGACCATGCCGGGACAATCATCATAAGTCTGATGACTCCAAGGTTCATCCAGAATCGAAGCAGTGATTGTCCTGCCGCCAGCATCATAGTAGGCACGCAGAGTCTGCCTCAGCACATTCTGATGCGCTGCTGAGAACGCTTCTTCATGGTTCAGAATCTGATAATAGCGCAGGGATGCATACGGATACTGCCAGAGATCCAGAGAGAAGTTCTCTTCATTGACCAGAGACGATACCCGGATCCTGAGCCTGCATGTTTCTTCAGAAGTACCATTGCGAAGCACAATCGTTCCATCATAGGTTCCTGCAGCCGTATTGCAATCCGTCCGCACCGTGATCCAGAGATATCCTGTCTCGCCCGCAGAGAATATCTTCTCCGTCTCAGCAGTGATCCGGTCCGGGACCAAAATCGATGGCGAACCTTCTCTGGTTCCAAGACTTGCTTCCGTATCTGCCAGCCATCCGATCGAGACGGAATCTGCAGAAAGCACTTCGCCATTTTTCCTGCTGAAAGCAGAAACGGAAGCCGAGATCGTCATGCCTGCTTCTGCGGTCACGGCAATTTTCGCAGACGAAAGATCGTCCAGCCAGACATCGATGACCGCATGATCCAGATCCTGATATGCATAGGATTCAGAAGCCTGTTCGAGCTTTCCGGAATCGCTGAAGACAGCAGAAAACGATCCGCCTTCCGCATGGACCGGCAGGATTGTCTGTATCATCAGAAGTATGACCAGAATCCATTTCACTCCATCAGTGTACCAGAATTGATCCGCCGATGAATTCTCTCATGATCGAGTTGTTCGGAATCGCCTGATCATCTTTCAGTTCCTCAAAGAAACTCAGGAACCTCAGCATCCGGACTGCTTCCGGATAGACGGCCTGATCTTCTGTCACTTCCCGTAATTGCGGTTCTGCATAGTGCTTCAGAACCGGCAGTTCATAGATCAGCGCACTGTTGAAAAACACATCTGCTTCCTGGCAGAATGGGAAGATATTGCGATCCTCGCCAGCCCTGACACTGGGCCATCTCTGCATCGTCTCCGCTGCACTCTCGCCGCGGAACTGCGCATCGCGGACAATTCTTCTCAGCATTCTCGCATCGGTAGTCGGAATGCGGTTATGCTCATCGATATTGATCTGAGTCAGCGGGCTGATATAGATCCGGAACTTCACATCATTCTGGATTCCGCTGGTCAGGTCCGGATTCAGGCAGTGCAGTCCTTCCATGATGATCGGCTGACTGCTTTCGATTGACGTGATCCTGGTTCCGAACTTCTTCGTTCCGGTCACGAAATCATAAACCGGAATATCCGTCTTCTTCCCGCTGAGCAGGCTTTCCATCTGTTCATTGAACAGGTTCAGATCCAGCGCATCCAGTCCTTCCAGGTCTCTGGTTCCATCTTTTTTCAGCGGAATATTCTTCCGCTCTTCATAGTAATCATCCGTACCGAGATACAGCGGCTTCAGCCCGAGCACACGCAGCTGGATCTGCAGGCGTTTGGCAAAACTCGTCTTTCCGGAAGAAGAAGGACCGGCGATCAGAATCAGACGGCTTCCCTGTTCTTTGATCCGGGAAGCGATTTCTGCAATGCGCTTCTCATGCAGGGCTTCATTCAGCAGAATCAGATCCTGGGCCTTTCCTTCTTTCACGGCCGTATTCAGGTCCGAGGCATATTCAATGCCCGTCAGGCGGTTCCAGTGGGTTTCTTCCGAGAATGCTTCATAAAGAAGTTTCTGTTCTTCAAACGGCGGAATGTCATCGGGATCAGATGGATGCGGGAACCGCAGCAGGAACCCGTTCATATACCGGCGCACTTCAAATAAAGTCAGATAAGACGTATCCGGGACTAATGGTTCATAGAACAGCTCTTCCTGTTCGCCAAGCCGGTACAGATAGAGTTCCTTCAGATCTGGCGCAGTCTCCAGAAGTTTCTTCTGGTCTTTCCGGAAGTCACTCTTCTTCAGAAGATTTTCTCTGGTTTCAGGAATCCGCGTGATCGGCAGTGCCATATCGGCAAGTTCCTGCATGCGGATTTCAATCCGATCAGCCGTATCCCTGCCAAGCTGCTTTGCCCGGATCGTTGTGAACAGTCCCTTGGAGAGAGAGTTCTTTACGATCGCATCTGCATCGCTTCCGAACAGATCATGAATTGCCTTGAGATACAGAAAAGTCAGAGACGATTGATAGATCATATTCCCTTCCGGATCTCTCAGATCAAGCACCTCCAGAACGCCGGACTGATCCGCTGTTTCCTTCATATGCCTGAGCTGATGGCAGAACCGCACGCCGTAGATCCTGTACGGAGCCTGCGGCTGCACCGCCTTCACGATCTCTTCGAAAAGAACCGGCTTCTGGTATGTCAGATGCAGGCCATCAAGGCCTCTGCATTTCACCGCAATCTCAATCATGATTTCTTTTTCTTCTTCTCTTTCTTCACTTTCTTCTCTTTTGGTTCTTCTTCAGACGGCCTGTACTGCGTATCAAAGATCTTTCCGCACATTGCCGCATGAGCCGGACGCATTGACGGAACTGTCTGATCAGACGCCTTCGTCAGCCGCATCATCTCTTCCTGGGAATTCAGCGGCGGCATATGATCATGGACATGATGGTATTTGCCATCTTTTGTCATCCGTCTTGCCTTCGTATTATCCCGGAAGCACAGGTCCAGATAATCATCAATCCGCTTGCGGATCGAAGCATCCATGATCGGCGTTGCGATCTCAACCCGGTGTTCCGTATTGCGCGTCATCATATCTGCCGAAGAGATATACATCTTCTCATTCCTGCCCGAGCCGAAGCGGTAGATTCTGGAATGTTCCAGGTATCTTCCGACAATCGATCTCACAGTCAGATTCTCCGTCTTTCCCGGAACCTCCGGAAGGATGCAGCAGATGCCGCGCACGATCATGCGCACCTGCACGCCGGCTTCGCTTGCCTTCTGCAGGCGGGCAATCAGATCTTCATCAGTGATGGAATTCTGCTTGATCGTGATCTGTCCCTTCGATCCCTTGGCAATCTCTTCATCAATCAGATCCAGCAGCCCGCTCTTGAGTGATACCGGCGAAACAAGCAGATGCCGGTAATGGCCATCCAGTCTTCCGATCATCATATTCTGGAAGAACATGACCGCATCCCTGATGAGATCCTTCCGGGCTGTCAGATAAGCAAGATCGGTATAGCTCTTCGCCGTATTCTCATTGAAGTTTCCGGTTGCGATCAGCACTACATGTTCCGGTTTCTCTTCTTTCAGTCTCGTGATCAGGCAGATCTTGGAATGAACTTTGTAGTCCGTGAACCCATACAATACGGTGCAGCCCGCGTCCTGCAGTTTCTCGGAATAGTCGATATTGTTCTGCTCATCGAATCTTGCCTTCAGCTCGATCAGCACATCCACTTCCTTGCCATTCTCTGCCGCCAGGCACAGGTAATCGACAAGCCTTGCCCGCTTGGCCAGCCGGTAGATCGTGATCTTGATCGAAGCGACCTTCGGATCATTCGCCGCTTCTCTCACCAGCAGCAGGAACGGATCCATCGACTCATACGGATAGGAAAGCAGCACATCCTTCTTCAGAACCTGATCAAACAGATTCTGCTGATAATCAAACGCAGGACTCAGCTTCGGCGTATATTCCGGATACAGGAACTTTTTCTTCTTCTCTTCCGGGAGGAAATCTGCAATCTGGAACATATACTTGCGATCCAGCGGCATCTCGGACCGATAGACCATCGAATCCGTGATCTTCAGCTGGCGGAACAGATACTTCCGGATCGGTGCTGAAGGAATATCCGAGACTTCCACTCTCACCATATCCATCTTCCGCCGCTTCTTCAGCATGTCCGACATCAGTTCCCGGTAGTCCTCAAACTGATCATCAAACGTATCATCATCCACGCTGACATCCGCATTGCGGATCACATAGAACTTGAAGCGATCCTTGATCGCTGCACCCCGGAACACGGATTCCATATTGGCAAGCACGACATCTTCCATGTGGGCAAACCGGACGCTTCCATCCATCGAAGGAATCTGAACGATCTTCGGCAGCGAAGAAGGAACGGAAACCATCGCATATGCCTGGGACCCCTTCCATTTCATGATGCCGGCCGCATAGACCACTCCGGACTGCAGCTGCGGAAGCGGATGTCTCGTATCGACGATCTGCGCACCAAGAATCGGTTCCACATAGCTGTGGAAGAACTTCTTGAGCCAGACCGTATCATCTTCCGTCCAGTCCGACATCGAAAGATCCTCGATGCCAGCCTCTTTCATCTTCTGCTTGAGATCCTGATAGACGGTTTCCCGCTTGCGGCACAGCTTGCCCGAATAGGCATAAATCTTCTTGAGCTGCGTCTCGGCATTCCAGCCCGTCTTGTTATCAATCTGGTCCGGATGAACCTGATTCAGTTCCGTCAGACTTCCGACCCGGACCGAAAAGAACTCATCCAGGTTCGAAGAAAAGATGGAAATGAACTTCATCCTCTCCAGTAAAGGCACCGCTGGATCCTTCGCTTCCATCAGGCAGCGGTCATCAAAACGCAGCCAGGAAATCTCACGATTCTGGGTATAACCTTCCAGATAAATATTTTTCTGCATATCCTATCACCTCAGTCACGCAAGTTCATAGTAAAGAACAGATGTTAAAATCGCGTTAAATTACGAGAACTGGCCGTATTATCTTTACTTTCTCTATTATATAGCACCGATCGCTCCTGCCGCAGACTGCAGATCTTTGGATTCGTATTCTCTGATTCCGCCTTTCCCAGCATTCTGAACAGAAGATATAATATTTCTCATGAGCAAATCGATCGACCTCGCAGCCCGCATGCGCGAGCACCAGGAAATCTCTCTTTCTGAAAAGCTTCTGATTGTCGCAAAGCTGAGCCTCCCTGCCATCCTTGCCATGATCTCGGAAATCGTCATGCAGTATATCGATTCCGCCATGGTCGGAAGCCTCGGCGCCGAAGCAAGTGCTTCAATCGGTCTGGTCGCAAGCAGCACCTGGCTGATCGGCGGACTGATCAACGCTTCTGCCTACGGCTTCTCCGTGCAGGTCGCCCATGCAATCGGAGCCGGAGATGCCGAACATGCCAGATCCGTATTCCGCCAGTCCCTGATTGTCACCTTTCTTATCTCCAGCGGTCTGCTTGCCATCGCCTTCGCTATTTCCTTCCACCTGCCGGAATGGCTCGGCGCAGATCCTTCGATCTGGGCAGACGCAACTGCCTATTTCCGCATCTATGCATTATTCCTGCCGGTCAGAGAACTCTATTTTCTCTGCCAGAGCATGCTGCAGTGTTCCGGCGACATGAAGACTCCGAGCTTCCTGTCGATTCTCTTATGTGCCAGCGACGTGGTCTTCAACTACTTCCTGATCTTTCCTTCCCTGACAATTTGCGGCATCACGGTTCCGGGTGCAGGTCTGGGGGTGGCGGGAGCAGCCTACGGCACTGCATTCTCGTATGTCTTTGCCGGCATCCTGATGGTCATTGCGGCCGTCTTCCATTCCCCGGTTCTCAGCCTGAAACACCATAAAGGCAGCTGGAAGCTTCAGAAGCCGGTTCTCAAAGAAGCGGCAGCCATCGCGATCCCGATGGGCATGGAACAGGCAGCCCTCTCAGCTGCACAGGTATTCTCCACCCGCATCGTCGCTCCGTTAGGAACGATCTCAATCGCTGCCAATTCCTTTGCGGTCACCGCAGAATCCTTCTGCTACATGCCAGGCTATGGGATCGGCTCCGCCGCCACGACCCTGGTCGGTCAGGCCCTTGGCGCGGACCGCAAGGATCTTGCCAAGAGCTTTGCCTGGCTGACAACGTTCAGCGGCATCGCGCTGATGACATGCTCTGGTCTGCTCATGTATGATCTCTGTCCGTATGTGTTTTCCTTTCTCACTCCGGTCAAAGAAGTCCAGGAACTCGGGGCAAGAGTCCTGCGCATCGAGCTTCATGCCGAACCGCTGTTTGCGGCATCGATCGTCGCAACCGGCGCATTGCGCGGAGCGGGAGATACGGCAGTGCCAGGCATTCTGAACCTCGTCTCGATCTGGGGCGTGCGCATCACGCTAGCTTCTATTCTGTCAAAATCCCTCGGCCTTCCGGGTGTCTGGTATGCGATGGCAACAGAACTCTGCTTCCGCGGTGTTCTGTTCCTGATCCGGCTTTACCGGGGAAAATGGCTGAAACGCATTGATTCCGGAAAGGAGCCTCAGGCATGAAACGGATCGTGACCATGCAGGATATTTCCTGCGTCGGCAAGTGCTCCTTGACGGCTGCTCTGCCGGTATTGTCTGCCATGGGACTGGAAACGGCGGTGCTGCCGACGGCAGTTCTTTCTTCCCATACGATGTTCAAGCATGTCTCATTCTGCGATCTGACGGATCAGATTCCTGCGATTCTTCATGCATGGAACGAAGAACACTTCACGTTCTCGGCAATCTATACCGGGTATCTTGGTTCCGCAAAGCAGATCAGCTATGCCATGGATCTCTTCGACCAGTTCGGGAAAGACGCTCTGATTCTCGTGGATCCATGCATGGCAGACCACGGAAAGCTGTATCGAGGCTTTTCGATGGACTTCGTGCATCAGATGAAACAGCTCTGCCGCAAAGCTTCGATTATCTGCCCGAATCTGACGGAAGCCTGTCTGCTGCTGGGCATTCCCTATCAGGAATCCTTCTCTGACGAAGAGCTGCAGTCCATGCTGAGAAAGCTTGCGGACCTCGGCTGTTCCACCGCCGTGCTGACTGGCATCAGCACGGAGATCGGAAAGATCGGCTCCATTGCCTATTCCCGTACTGATAATACGTTCCATGAAGCGATGACCGAAAAAGAACCTCAGCAGTTCCATGGGACCGGCGATCTCTGGGCAAGCACGTTCCTCGGAGCTCTGTGCAGAGGAAAGAAGCTTCCGGAAGCCATGCAGATTGCCTGCAGCTTCGTTCAGAAAAGCATCGCCTGCACGCTTCAGGAACCTGATCATAACCGCTACGGCGTGAACTTCGAGCAGGCTCTGCCGGATCTGATTCAGATGACGTTCACAAAAAATGTCTGACCTCAAACGAGATCAGACGTTTTTTACTGTCACTGGGCTTAGTTACTCATCACCCATCACCCGAGGACAATAAGCAGACAGTCAAACACAAAAACATTTTCATGATACCTTGCGGTACTGCTCAATGATCTTGCTGATCGTTTCTGCTTATTAGCATAGTACTCACTTTCCTTTCGGAATGCAAGCATTATGGGATACTTCACACAATCCAGTATGCATGCAGGAATCAGTGCTTGTTTCCGAACCGCTCTAACAGCCTTGCGGTTGCGTCTTCCATGGTGACCGGCTTCTTCGGCTCCGGCTTGCGCTGAGCGGATTCCGGACGATTCCGGCTCTTCTTGCGGTTCTTCCATGCATTGCGGTTTGCCGCATCCCTAGCTTCAATCTGCTCCGGTGGCAGCAGGCTGAGCTGCACTCTGCCCTTAGCCTCATCAATGCCGTAGACATAAACCGTGACGATATCGCCGACGGATACGACTTCACTCGGATGCGAGATCCGTTTCATCGACATGTGGGAGATATGAACCAGTCCATCTTCATGCAGACCGATATCCACGAAGGCGCCGAAGTCCACTACATTGCGGACCGTTCCGCTGAGCTGATCGCCGACCTTCAGATCCTTGAGTTCCAGCACATCGCTTCTCAGCAATGCGGTTTCAAACTGATCGCGGTAATCGCGCAGCGGCTGGCGGATGGCTTCTTCGATATCCTTCAGCGTATACGGATCGATGCCGAGCGTGCTGACCTTATCTTCCGGGAACTGCGCATCCGGAGTTCCGAGGGTCGTGATTCCGCATGCCTGCATGACTTTGCGGGCCGCATCATAAGACTCCGGATGAATGCTGGTCTCATCGAGCGGTTCATCACCGCCCACGACGCGTAAGAAGCCTGCGCACTGCTGGAATGCCTTCGGGCCGAGTTTCTTGACTTCCTTGAGCTGATTACGGTTCGTGAATCTGCCGTTCTCATTGCGGTAATTGACGATTTCCTTGGCAATGCCGGCATTGAGTCCGGAAATATGCGTCAGGAGTTCCTTTGAAGCAGTATTCACATCCGCGCCGGTGCGGTTGACTGCCTTCATGACCACTTCATCCAGACGCTCAGTCAGATCCTTCTCCGGAAGATCATGCTGGTACTGACCGACTCCGATTGCCTTCGGATCGATCTTGATCAGCTCGGCCAGCGGATCCAGCAGACGTCTTGCAATGGATACTGCCGAACGGGACTCGGTATCGAGATCCGGGAATTCTTCTCTCGCACCTTCCTGGGCAGACCAGACCGAAGCACCTGCTTCCGAGACGATGGCATACTGTACCTTCAGATTGTTGTCATGAATCAGATTGGAGATCAGCTTCTCGCTCTCTCTGCTGGCCGTTCCATTTCCGATGGCGATGATCTGGACATGATACTTATTGATGAGCTCCAATAGCTTCGCATCTGCTCTTGCAATGGCTTCCGGATTATCGGTCTTGCCCTTGAACGGATAGATGATGACGTTGTCCAGCATATGTCCGGTCTCATCGATGACCGCAAGCTTGCAGCCATTGTAGAAACCAGGGTCAAAGCCGAGCACGACTCTGCCCTTCAGCGGCGCCTGCAGCAGAAGCTTCTCCAGATTCATGGAGAATACTTCAATCGAGCTCTTATGCGCGCGATCGCTCAGATCGTTTCTGATCTCATTCTCGATCGACGGGAACAGAAGACGCTCGCAGCCATCTTTGATGGCCTTTTCCAGTTCTGCCTGAACAACGTTATTCTGGCCCTTCTCATAAGTCCGGAATGCCTGCTGTTCCAGTGCTTCCATATCATAGGAGAACGTCACTGTGATGACTTTCTCTTTCTCTGCGCGGTCAATTGCCATGATGCGATGATCCGCAATCGTCGTGATCTTCTCAGAACGATCGTAGTACATCTCATAGACATGCTTCTCATCCTGGGCACCCTTCTTCAGCTTGGTGACCAGAACGCCGGTCTTGGCAATCGTATCCTTGAACGACCAGCGGAGCTTCGCATTATCGCTGACATTTTCAGCGATGATGTCCTCTGCTCCCTGGATCGCATCTTCTGCCGTCTTCACTTCTTCATTGAGATACTTCTCTGCTTCGGCTTTCAGATCTCCGCTCTCCGGCAGCGACAGCATCCAGTCGGCAAGCGGCTGCAGTCCGTTCTTGATCGCAATGCCGGCTCTGGTCTTCTTTTTCTGCTTATAAGGCTTATAGAGATCCTCAACCTGGGAAAGCTTCGTGCAGGCCTGGATGGAATCACGGATTTCATCTGTCAGCTTGCCCTGCTGCTCGATCAGTGCAAGGACTGCTTCCTTGCGCTCTGCCAGGTTCACTTCATAGCGGTACTGCTTATCAATCGCAAGAATCTGCTCTTCATCCAGACCACCAGTCTGCTCTCTGCGGTAGCGGGCAATAAACGGAACCGTATTTCCTTCTTCCAGAAGGCTGAGCACCGTCGTGACCTGCTTCTCGCTGATCTTCAGATCTCCTGCAAGCTGTTTTACAATTTTCTCGTCCATCATGAAAACTCCTTTGCCCATCAATCTTATCATACTCTCCTGAAAGTACAGCCCTTGACAGCTTGGCACCTCTGTATTCCGCAAAGCACTTGCATGCGCTTCTCTTTCGCAATTCGTGCTAAGATACCCTACATGAAGAACAGAAACTGGTTTGATCGGATCGGAAACTGTGCAGAAGACCTCATGGTCTGTGCAATCGGAATCCTGTTTCTGACCAACCACGTCACCGGCTGGCGCATCCTCTATATTCTGACCATCAGCTATTCTTTTTATTCTGCTTTCGGCCTTGCCTGGTCAATCATCCGGGGATACAAGAGCGGAAGCAAGATGGAGTACCTGCTGATTGCGATCCAGGTCGGCTTTGCCGTATATCTGCTGCTGACCCCGGATGATTATCTCCACTGGGTTCATGTCTTCTACGGCTGGTGGATGCTGCTGCACGCATATGTGTACCTCGTCACCTGGCACGTCGATCAAAGAGACGAGCTGCGCGGAGCAGCCGGAATGCTGGCATCAGGAATCATTTCCGCCCTGCTCGGCATCTTCATGATCTTCGGAAGGAACCTGAATGCGAAGACAGATCTGCTGACCCTCTTTGCCGGCATCTACTTTATCGGCAGCGGCCTGATCTCTCTGGCCTATCATCTGCTGGTCACCAACCCGGATGTCACCCCGGAAAAACGCAGAGCTTTTTCGGTTCCGATGCCGGTATTCTTCTCGATCTTCCTGCCATTGCGGGCATACATCTCGATTTCAAAGCTCATCAAGGAATCCGGTCAGCAGCTCAAGCCGGAAGAACCGGATGCTGATCTCCGCGTTTATGTATACCTGAAAGGCGAAGGCCCGGAGATTCTCGGGCATCTGGATATTGCTTATCAGGGAACGATCTATTCCTATGGCTGTCATGATCCTCTGGCCAGGAAGATGTTCGGCATCTATGGGGACGGAGTCCTGATGGTATCGGAAGAAAAAGCGTTCCGCAATCAGCACCTCGAAGTTGAGCATAAGACCATTCTCTCTTATGGCATCTGTCTGACTGCAGAAGAAAAGAAGCAGCTGGAACAGAATATCGCCCATATGATGGAACGCACGATTCCATGGAAACCGAAAGCACAGATCTGCGAAGAAAAAGGAATCCCTTTCGAAGGATTCCATGACTATGCAAGCAGAGTCTATGAATATACGCACTGCCAGTTCTATAAGTTCACGAAAGGACAGTTCCGCACGTACTTTGTCACATATACCAACTGCGTGCTGCTGGCCGATACGCTGATCCGCAACAAGGATCTGAACCTGATCGACTTGTCTGGCATTGTCACGCCAGGCGCTTATCTGTCTTTTCTGAACAGCGAATATCTGAATCCGAACTCCATCGTCGTCAGCCGCACGCTGTATCAGAAGCCTCAGCGGTAGACTGCTGAGAACTTCACGCAGAACAGATCGCCCAGCGATTCATCTGAGAAGTATTCCTGAAACAGCATTGAGAAGTCGGTATATCCCGACGGAACCTCGAATACCAGATTATTCGTGACCGGCGCACCTGGCTCCAGCGTATACTGGGCCGCAAACATCGTTTCGCCGCCTTCAATTGAACTCTCATAAGTGACCGGAACCGCAAAATCCGTATCTTCAGATCCACCCCACTGAACCTGGAAGTCTGAATCATACATCGGAACTGATTCCTCTGTCCTTGTATCAGTCAGCGTCATATTGACCACCAGCAGCGAATGCTCAGCAGCAGGCGTAATGCCTTCATATTCATCGGTCTGCCAGGCATCATTCACCGTCCAGTCGAAGAATGACGTATGAATGAGGTCGCCTGTTTCTCCCTGTCCGTATCCATTGGCAGAAGTCACTTCATTCTGAACTGCTGCGGTGCTTTCTGCCGGAGCCGACGTCGCAGTCTGCTCTGCGGCTGAACATCCGGAGAGAACCAGTACTGCGGCCAATGCTGTTACAGCTGCTTTTCTCATGCTTTCCCTCCTGCAATTTCCGTGAGAAGCTCAATCAGTTCTGCATATGTCCCGGGAAAAGAAATCAGATCTGCCGCATTCTGATCGGCAAATCCGCATTCTTTCATTTCCAGGATCAGACTCTGAAGCGGCTTCCAGAAACCATCCGGTCCATAGCAGATCAGCCTTCCATGATGGATCTGAAGGCGAACCTGCGAATATGCATCTGCGATCTCTTCCAGCGTTCCCGGTCCCCCAGGCATCGCCAGATATACTTCCCCGAGTTCCAGCATCTTCTGTTTCCGGGTTTCCATATCCGGGACCACGATCGTTTCCGAAAGGCCATCCAGCAGCCTGCCATGAGAAACCATGAACTGCGGCATGATGCCGATCACCGTTCCATGATGGCGGATCGCCCCTCTGGCCAGACTGCCCATCGTGCCGCAGGAAGCACCGCCATATACCAGCACGTGCCCCTGATCTGCAATCCAGGCACCTAGTTCTTCCGCTTCCTGTTCAAACTCCGGGCGAGCTCCGGAAGAAGAGCCCAGAAACACTGTAATCTTCATTCAGATTCCTTTCCGGAACTATTACTTGGAATGACGGTGCGTGAACTTGCTGCCCCAGGCAAGAACTTTCTCCCGGTTGGACACAACCAGGACGATAATCAGAATCTGAACCGCAAAGGACAGAATCATGAACAGATATTCTCCGCGCACCAGGAAATGACCAGCAATGCAGTTGCAGAGAATCTGAATCCAGCACGATGCCGCAATGGCGAACGCAAACTTCTTCGGAGTTAGATCAGTCGTTGAGGCCAGATACGGAATAATGCCATTCGGCACTCCCGGAATCAGGCAGGCAAGCCCGATCACAAATGCAGAGTTTGCCCCGTTGATCTTATCTACCAGCCAGTTGGACTTCGCACTCTTCGGCATCAGATCATTGATTTTGCTTCCAAGCTTTCTCGCCACGAGAAAAACAAGCACATTCCCTGAGACAAAGCCGGTATAGGTCATCAGAAAGCCTCTTGGCCATCCGTATACCAGACCAGCAGCCAGCTGAATCACCATGCCCGGAATGAAGATGGAAACAACCTGCAGGATCGAGATCAGGTAGATGCTGAGCATTCCCTGCCATTTCCCCTGGGCATTCAGGTAGGCCGCAATCTCATCCTCGTCGCCTCGATTCAGCATCTGGAACAGAACAGTGAACTGCTTTCCGAAGAGGCGCACAATCAGCCAGATGGTCAGCGTGATGACCGCTGCGATCGCAAGAATCGCTAGCGCACGCTGGGCATTTTGTTTCTTGATATCGTCTGATGAACTCATGCATGCCTCTCTTCGCTAGACAATAATATGACACAGAAATGGCCAAAAGTCGACGCAAAAAAGCAGGAAGCCCTTACAGTTCCCCGCTCATTCCAACGAGCTTTCCACTGCCTGGTTCATCTCTTCCTCGCTTACGGAAGTCGTGAAGCAGAGCGAATACGATTCTCCGTCTTTGCTCCAGACAGCCAGATGATTTCCATCCTGGTCGATGGATACCCGAACCTTCACCCCGGTAATCTCCCGTTCCTCTGTTTCCTGGTATTCCGTATAGTCTCCGGAGTTGTCCTCTTCTCCGCTGCCGATCCGGTAGACCGCTTCATTTCCCGTTCCGGTATAGATCACTTCTGCCATATCCCCGTAGTTCAGATATGACACGGAAGTGATTTCAAACGGCAGCTTCGGTTCGGTGAAGGTCAGTCCGGTATCTTTCTTCAGCGTCTTTGCATCGGGCACTTCTTCTGCCGCACTTGTAAGCGCTAACCCTTCGGGGGCAGAATCCTGGCTCACCACTGCAGATCTCATCTGCACCTGCGGGATCAGAACGATTGCCAGAAGAAGCACTGCTGCTGCAGCCGTCAGCTGTTTTCCGTATCTCGCAAAGAATCTCTTCTTCGGCTTCAGATCTGCAGCGGCAATATTCTTCAGGATCTCTTCCTGCTTCTCAGAAGAGAGATGAACTTCTTCCATCAGCTCATCATACTTATTCCTCAAAGTCATAATCCTCCTTCAGAATCAGCTTCAGCTGCTTTCTGGCCCTGGCAAGATCGGAGCGCACCGAGCTCTCGCGCTTCTTCAGTATTTCTGCAATCTCTTTTGTCGAATATCCTTCTTTATAAAACAGGTAGATCGCACTCTGATAATCCCTCGGAAGAGTCTTCACCGCATCCCATACAAATGCGAGATCCGGTTTCTCTTCTGCCTTCAGCCGCTCATCCAGTTCATCAGTCTCCCGGACTTTATTGAACTTCAGCTTGTTCCGGCTCAGGTTGGCAGCTGTCTTCAGCAGCCAGCCCTTTTCCTGCTTCTCCGTGTCAAACGAAGGATCATATCTCAGCATCTGAATCAGCGTATCCTGAACAACTTCCTGCGCATCCTGCGCATTATGCACGAACGTAAAAGCCAGTCTGAAAATACTGTCTCCGTACTCGGACAGCACTTTCCTTGCCCTCAGTTCTGCATAAGATGGTTCGCTCATGAACCCTCACTTCACTTTATTCACAATGCCCAGGATGACTTCTTCAGAGAATCCGTTCTCCGTGCCCGGATTCATCGTAATGGAATAGCTGTATCCATCTGCACTCCAGACCGCATTCTCATAGATTCCTTCGGTCATCCCTTTCAGAAGAACTCCATCACTTTCCAAACTGAACGGATACTCGTTATAGTCTCCGCTCACATCTTCACAGCCGCTTCCTTTCCGGATCGTGATCTCTCCTTCATAATCTGCTTCATCCAGGCCTTCCATATAGCGATAGGAACACAGTGCATTTCCTTCAATGGAAGAAGGCACCTCAAAAGAGATTCCGGTTGCTGAAACCATCTGTTCCAAAGTCGCAGCATCTGTCCATGGATTTGCGATCGCAGTATTCATATTCTTTTCTGCACACCCTGCAAGCAGAATGCATGCATACAATAAAGCTGCTTTCTTCGTATCTTTCTTCCTCCCTATTATGAAAACAGATCAGAAGAAGAAATTGCTGCAGAAGAAGAGCAGAATCTAATCAGACTTTTATGATTCTTCCTTCCTTGATCGGGACCGGAGTCGGAATCGGATCCGCAGGATAGCCGATGATGCAGTGGCCGATGCCTTCCCATTCTCCTTCAATGCCCCATTTTTTCAGAAGCTCTTTTCCTTCTTCCGACTCGAATTCTTCCTTGGCCCGATGAATCCAGCAGGCACCATAGCCAAGTGCATATGCCGCATTGAGCAGATTGCCCATCACAAGAGCACCATCGTACACATACGTAGGAGCAGTCTTGTCTGCCAGTACGAGAATCATCTCCTGAGCACCGTAGAATGGATCCTTCTCACCGCCCATGATTCTGCGATTCATCTCGCTGAGCTGCTTCATGACAGACGGATCTGTGATGACAACCAGCTTTGCCGACTGGCGATTCATGCCGCTCGGGGCATGCAGACCAGCCTCAGCAATCTGATTCAGATCTGCTTCCGGAATCAGTTCCGGCTTATAGCCGCGGACGCTCTTCCGGTTTTCCAGAACACGGATAACTTCATTCATCTGCTTTCACCTCTTCACTTGGTCCTGACATTCTTCTTTGCAATGCCGCCATGCCTGGACATATAGGCACGCACTTCTTTCATATCGGCCTTTTTGAACGGAACAGTTACCGGTCCTTTGCCGATATTGAATGTCACGTTCTTCTCTGCTTCATCGATGTGGACCTTTGATACTTTATTCCACGGATAAAGTCTTCCGATAATCACGATGCCATCCGGGGACAGACCGCTCTGCATGAACCAGTAGACGATGCCGAGCACGACCAGAGCAATCGTCTGGGCGATGCGGAAAATACCCGAATAATTGAACATTCCCACTGCTGCAACTGCCCAGAACAGTACCGGAATCAGCCAGCGCGGACCAGCATTGGTCCTGATCTCAACTTTCTGCGAAACCCGGATCATGCGGATTTCCATAATCAGAATCATGAGATCGAGAATGTAGAACACAAGATCATAATAATCCATCAGAGCTCCTCATATTTTTCTTTCTAAAAACAGCCAGGACATTGCCTGGCTATGCAGAATGCTTATTTCACCTTGAAATGCTCAGTGGTGCCGTCTTTCTTATTCTGGAAGATATCCGTGATCTCATATCCCGCATCGACCAGAACCTGGCGCATCTTCTCGACAGAGACTTCGCCGGTTGCCTTCACGACTACTTCCGTGCCGCGCTCAGCATTGTGGTAAATGGCAAGATTCTCGAGGTTTGCATTCTCCTGTGCAAACAGAGCGCATACCTTTGCGAATTCGCCCGGCTTGTCTTCCATATGGAATACGAATCTGGTTCCCTGAGTTCCGTAGCCCAGCAGCTCCACAAACGCCTGGAAGATATCCTTTTCCGTGATGATGCCGGTGATCTTTCCATCTGCCTCGATGATCGGCAGCACATTGATCTTGTGATCGATCATCTTCTTGGCGGCATCTGCGACAAAGGCGTCCGGATCAATCGTGACGACATCCGTGATCATGATGTCGGAAACCGGTGTCTTCTGCAGCAGATAATTCAGCTCATAGACCGACAGCGACGTGGACTTCACGCCTGTGCTTTCGTCTACGAGTCCGCCTGTGACCAATCCGATCAGCTTGCCGTTTTCATCAACAACCGGCAGACGATGGAAATCATGGTGTGCCATCAGATCGAGTGCTTTGCGAATGGAAGTATCCTTGGTGATGACAACCGGATTCTTCGTCATGAAATCCTTAACATACATAATGATCAGCCTCCGAGATATGCTTTCTGGACCCGCGGATCGTTTGCAAGCTCCGCTCCGGTTCCCTGCAATGTTATTCTACCAGTTTCCAGCACGTATGCACGATCAGCAATCGCAAGCGCCATCTTTGCGTTCTGCTCAACGAGAAGCACCGTGACGCCCTGCTTGTTGATATCTTCGATGATATGGAAAATTTCCTTGACCAGTAACGGAGAAAGCCCCATGGAAGGCTCATCCAGCAGGATGATCTTCGGCTTTGCCATCAGCGCTCTGCCCATAGCCAGCATCTGCTGCTCGCCGCCGGACAGCGTTCCGGCAAGCTGCTTCTTGCGCTCCAGAAGACGCGGGAAGAGCTCATAGACCTTCTTCATATCTGCGGCAATGCCGTCTTTGTCTTTGCGGGTATACGCTCCGAGAATCAAGTTGTCCTCAACCGTCTGCTGTGCAAATACGCGGCGGCGCTCCGGACACTGGGCAATACCCATCTCGACGATCTTGTAATTCGGGACCTTCGTGATATCAACCCCATCCAGTTCGATCTTTCCGGATGCCGGTCTCAGAAGACCTGAGATCGTATGCATCGTTGTCGTCTTGCCGGCACCGTTCGCACCGATCAGCGTGCAGATCTCGCCGTCATTGACTTCGAAGGAGATTCCCTTGATTGCTTCAATCATGCCATAGCGCACGACCAGATTTTCCACTTTCAGCATATTCACTAATCTCCTATATAAGCCTTGATGACTTCCGGATTCGCCTGGATCTCTGCCGGCGTGCCCTGGGCAAGCAGCGTGCCGTAGTTCAGGACTGTGATCCTTTCGCAGATGCCCATGACCAGACGCATATCATGCTCGATCAGAAGAATTGAGATATGGAAATGATCTCTGACAAACCGGATCATCTTCATGAGTTCCTCGGTTTCCTGCGGGTTCATGCCGGCGGCCGGTTCATCCAGAAGCAGCAGTTTCGGTTCCGTAGCCATCGCTCTTGCAATCTCAAGTCTTCTCTGAGGACCATACGGAAGCGAACCAGCAACGGTATCTGCTTCGTCTTTCAGTTCAAAGATCTCAAGCAGGGAGAGTGCTTTCTCCTCGACTTCTTTCTCCTGCTGACGGAATCTGCCAGAGCGGATGATGCTGTCAAACGGAGAATACGTGATTGCATTGTGCATGCCTGCTTTGACGTTATCGAGAACCGTCATGTTCTGGAACAGACGGATATTCTGGAACGTACGGGCAATTCCTGCCTTGTTCACGGCGATCGTATCCATGCCGTCCGTATCTTTTCCGCACAGATAGATCTTGCCGCGGGAAGGCTGATAGACTCTTGTGAGCATGTTGAATACCGTTGTCTTGCCGGCACCATTCGGGCCGATCAGACCATAGATCTCTTCCGGCCTCACATACATGTTCAGATCATTGACAGCTGTCAGACCGCCGAAATCGATTCCGAGTTCCTTTACTTCAAGAACCGGAGTTTCAGACTTGACTTCACTCATTGGTCTTCACTCCTTTCTTTGAAAAGTGCTTTTCCCTGAATTCTTCTGCCCAGGTCTTCAGCTTCTCATTATTGGAGATCAGCATGATCGCAATCAGCACGAGTGCATAGATCAGCATACGATAGCTGGACAGGAAGCGCAGCATCTCCGGCAGCATCACCAGCACGATCGTGGAGATGATCGTTCCGGTCATATTGCCAAGACCGCCAAGCACGACATAAACGAGGATCAGGATGGAAGTATTGAAATCGAACTTGGTTGCCGCAACGGAAGAATAGTTCAGCATGTAAAGCGCACCGGCAGCCCCGGCCAGACCAGCCGATACCACAAAGGCAAGCGTCTTGGTCTTGGCGACATTGATGCCGATGGTCGCTGCCGCAATGCGGTTGTCACGGCATGCCTGAATGGCTCTGCCGCTCTTGGAATAGATCAGGTTGTAGACGATGATCAAGGCGATGACAATCAGAATCACGCCGGCAGCGAAGCTTGAGAGGGTCTGAATGCCTGCAGTTCCCATCGGGCCGCTGACGATCATGACTCCGCCCTCGCCAAGCTTCAGCGTGTTATTCACGAACGAGAAATGAAGCCCGGTGCTGTCATAGCCGATATACATGTTGTTGATCAGCGCCATGATGATCTGGCCGAATGCCAGGGTGACAATCGCAAGATAGTCGCCTTCCAGCTTCAAAACCGGAATACTGATCAGCCAGCCGATCACGCCTGCAATCAATGCGCCGACAGCGATCGAGATCAGCAGTCTGACCGGACCGCTGGTAACAGAACCTGAAAGAACGGAAGAGCATACGACGGCACTGAATCCGCCAACACTCATGAATCCGGCCTGGCCGAGGTTCAGTTCTCCGGAAATACCGACGTTCATGTTGAGGCCGATTGCCGCAACCGTATATGCACATACCGGCACAAGCAGGGATGTGATCTGACGAGTCAGAGATCCGGAGGATCTCAGAATCTGGACAATGACGAACAGCGCAAGAACCAATACATAAGAGATCGTACGCTTGCGGACTTTCGGTCCGAAGATAGATGAAAGTGCATTCTTCTTCATACGGTCTCCTCCTTATACCTTCTCATTGACCTTCTTGCCAAGCAGTCCGGCCGGCTTCAGAAGAAGCACGACAATCAGGACGCCGAACACGATGGCATCAGAGAGCTGTGCAGAGATATATGCCTTCGAGAGGTTCTCGATGACACCCAGCAGCATTCCTCCGAGGAATGCGCCTGGAATCGAACCGATGCCGCCGAGAACAGCAGCCGTGAAAGCACGGATGCCAGGCATGGAACCGAGGGTAGGATAGACAGAAGGGAACGTCGCACACAACAGGATCGCTGCAATTGCCGCAAGGCCGGAACCGATCGCGAACGTGATCGAGATGATCTTGTTCACGTTGATTCCCTGCAGAGCAGCAGCACCCTTATCTTCAGAACATGCACGCATCGCACGTCCGGTTTTCGTGTTGTTGATGAACCAGGTAAGTACCAGCATGATGGCAATGCAGACTGCAATCGTGACCAGGGTTGTGTAGTAGATATTGACTCCCCCGACATTCAGAGAACCGCTCAGAATCGTCGGAAAAATCTTCGTATCCGTTCCCCACAGCATCATCGCAGCGTTCTCCAGGAAGTAGGATACGCCGATTGCCGTGATGAGAACCGAAAGACTCGAAGCCTCGCGGAGCGGCTTGTAAGCAAGCCGTTCAATCACTACACCAAGTACCGTGCAGACCACCACTGAAATAATGACTGCCACGAATACCGGCAGATGGTACGTGTATATGCAGAAATATGCGGCAAATGCGCCGATCATGATGATATCGCCATGGGCAAAGTTCAGCATCTTGGCAATTCCGTAAACCATGCTGTAGCCCAGAGCGATAATCGCATATACGCTTCCCAGTCCGAGTCCGCTGATCAGGTATGACAGAAAAGACATCATATGCTGTTACCTCCCTCTACTATCATATGCGAAACAGAGGCTGCCAATGCAAGTGCGTGCTGGCAGCCTCCATGATCTTATTCAGTAAATCCTGTCTTACTCAGCGCTGACGTAAGCACCGTCCTTGATCACAACAGCCTTCGGATCCTTGGAAACTGTACCATCAGCAGACCATGTGACACCAGTACCGGTAATGCCATCGAATGTCATCGAGGTGAACTGTGCAATCAGAGCAGCTGTGATATCATCGGTGGAAGAATCAGCTGTCACATCAGAAGCCTCAAGAGCCTGTGCAATTGCATAAACACTGTCATAAGCATCAGCTGCGAACTGGTTCGGAGTCTCACCATAAGCTTCCTTGTACTTGGTAACGAAGCTCTGTGTCTTCTCATCTGAAGCATCAGCAGAGAACGGTGTAAGCATATACAGTCCTTCAGCAAGAGAAGTATCGAAACCTTCCAGAGTCAGGATTCCATCCATGCCATCGCATCCGAAGAAGGTCGGAGCATAGCCAGCATTGCTAGCTGCTGAGAGAATCTGAGAAGCCGGCTGGTAATAAATAGGAAGGAATACCAGATCAGCACCAGCTGACTGAGCACCCTGAATGTAAACCGAGAAGTCGGTGGTGCCTTCCTGGAACGCACCCTGATAGACAATTGAAAGTCCCTTAGCTTCAGCTTCTTCCATGAACTTCGTATAAAGTCCATTGGAATAGTTATCATCGTTGCGGTAGATGACAGCAATCTTGGTGCCAAGATCACTATGTTCTGCAATATAGTCTGCCGAAGCACGGCCCTGGTTCGGATCCGTGAAGCACATCTGGAAAACATTGCCATAAGGATTTGCTTCATTGGTCGCATCCTGGTATACAATTGCGGTCGAAGACCCGGACGGAGTAATTGCGAAGATATTGTCCTCTTTGTACAGCGGAGCAACCGACTGGCCAGCACCGGAAGTCGTGGTCAGCAGGGAAACCTGCATGCCATCATCAACCAGAGTGTTATAAGCAGAAACGGCCTGCTCGCCATCAGCCTGGTCATCTTCGAAATGGAAATCGAAGCTTACCTTGCCGCCAGCTGCGTTGATCTCATCAACAGCGATCTGAGCGCCATGCATGACGGCCAGTCCATACACAGCAGCGTCACCGGTAATAGGACCGGAACCGCCAAGAACGAACGGCTTGGAGCTGGTAGAAGCTGCCGCTGCTGTAGCAGCAGAAGCAGATTCGGCTGCCGCAGTGTCAGAAGCTGCAGCGGTCGAGGACGATGTGCTGGAAGAACTTCCGCAGGCTGCTAAGGACGCTGCCATCGCAACCGCCAGTCCTCCTTTGAAGAACTTTTCAAACTTCATAATTCCTTCCCTCGTTTTCTATCTTCTGAAGAAGATGTTCCTATTATAGAGTCACGGTTTCACCATTTCAACACTTTGATTCATATAATTTTCAGATTTTTCTGAAATATTTTCCAAATTCTGCAATTCTTTTCATTCAGATATAAAGAAAAAGACTGCGCCAGCAGTCCCTTCCTTATTCAGCCAGGCAAGTTTGGCTTATTTCATAAAAATGGCGCCTCAAACAGGGCTCGAACCTGTGACACTGCGGTTAACAGCCGCATGCTCTGCCGACTGAGCTATTGAGGCGTGCTCCAATAATATACCATTCACTCCCCTTTGTTTCAAGTCCTTTTTGAAAGTCGAAAAAAGCCGTTTCCAATGCAGGAAAACGGCTTCAGATTACTCTTTTACTTTCTCGAGATCGTTGTATGCGATATCCGTCGGCGTCTCACGGCCGAACAGCATTGTCATGACACTTGCAGTCTGCGTCTGATCATTCATCGCACTGACCTTGCCCTCCATGCCGGAGAACGGTCCGGTCAGAATCTTGACCATATCGCCAACCTCAAAGTCGACGGTGACCTTCTTATCGCTCTGGCCCATTCTTCTCAGAATGGATTCCATCTCTACCGGAGAAACCGGGAACGGCTTAGCACCGCCGCCGGAAGAACCGATGAATCCGGTGACTCCTGGCGTATTACGGACAACATACCACGCTTCATCGGTCATCTTCATTTCCACAAAGACATATCCCGGGAACATGTTCTTCATCTTCTCTATGGTCTTGCCATTCTTGATCTCAATTTCAGGCTCTTCCGCAACGACAATCCGGAACAGGCTGTCCTGGATGCCCATGGACTCCACACGCTTTTCCAGATTTTCTTTGACACGGTTCTCATGTCCGGCATACGTATTGACTACATACCAGCGCTTTTCGTGCTCGTCATCAATTACCGGATTGATCTTCTTCTCTTCTGTCATGATTACGCTCCGATTCCGATCATCTGAATCAGTCCGCTTACCAGAAGATCACAGAGAACAAAGAATACAGCGAAGAAAGCCGTAAAAATCACAACTTCTCCGGTATTAGACATCGTATCTTTCGTCTTCGGCCAGCGAACCCGCTTCGCTTCCTTTTTAATACCGCTCCAGCTGAACGTTTTATCCATACTATATGAAGCCTCCTACCTGGTTTCCTTATGGAGCGTCTTCTTACCGCACTTCGGGCAGTATTTCATAAGCTCCAGTCTTTTGGTGCTGTTTTTCTTCCGGGAAGTCGTGTAGTTCCTGGACAGGCATACGCTGCATGCCAGAATAACCTTGTCGTCCTTTGCCATAACGAAAAACTCCTCAAATGCTTAACTAATGTAGCACACGCCAATCGCTACCGTCAACACTCGTTTTTCTGCTTTCTGATACGCAAAAGGCGGATTTCTCCGCCCTTCTGCTGTGATCAGTTCTCACTGTCAGAAGCTGACTTGATCGCATCCGTCTTGAAGATGAACTTCACGGTATTCGTTCCGTTATCATCATTGCCTGCAAAGCTGCTGTACTCTGCACCAGCATCGCAGACTTCCTTCAGACGATCAATCACATCCGTTAGATTATCCCCGAAGAGATCTGCCAGCTTATCAATACCTTCTTCCTTGAACTTGGTCATGCCATCCAGCAGTTCCTGAGCACCATCATCAAGCTGGAGAGCCCCAGTCTGCAGTGTATTCACGCCGCTGTTCAGTTCAGAAGCACCATCACTGAGCTGACGAGCACCATCGATCAGTTTCTTGTAATCCGCATTCGAGCGAATCGTATCAATTGCCTGCTTTGCGCCAGCCTGTCCGGCAGCTTCAGCAACTGTCTTCGTGTATTCTGTCAGAATTGCTTTAATCTGTTCTTCTGTCAGAGAGAAGTCACCTGTATCAGAACTGGACGAAGCAAGGACTGCAGCCATCTGAGCAGGTGTCACATTGCTCATATCTGCACTCTGGGTAACTGCACTGTTATCAGCTGCTGTATGATCAGATCCGGAATCTCCTGTCTTATCTGCTGTTGCAGCAGTCAGAGCCTGCTGTGCAAATGCAAGCTTGCCTTCTGCATCTTCTTTTGCCTTTATTGCATCATCACGTTCCTGATTTGCCTGTGCAACTGCATCTGCAGCAGACTGCTCTGCTTTCGCTTTCGCATCATTTGCTGCCTGGAGATCATTCTTTAATGAAGCAATCTCATCATCTTTTGCAGCAAGCTGTGCTTTGAGATCTGCAATTGTCTTTTCTGCTTCAGATGCAGCAGAATTCTCTACAGATTCTGTCGTTTCATCTGAGCTGGATTCAGTATTCACTGATGCCTGAGTATCTGTAGCTGCCGTATCCGCTGCCGGTGCAGCTTCTACAGTCGCAGCAGTATCTGCTGCTTTATCTTCAGCAGTCTGATCTGGTGCTTCAGTCTCATCAGCTGCTGTATCAGCAGGCTCCATCTTTTCCTCTGTCACAGTCTCGATCTGAGCTACAGCATTGTTTTCTCTTGTTTCAGTAGAATTTGCTGTTACTGCTTCTGCGGAGATCGAAGCATAAGAATTGCTGGTACCTGCTTTGCAGTATTCTATAAACGCATCAAGCTTTTCTTTGTTTACATTTCCCTGTTCATCTGTAATACCTGCAGCTGCAAGCTTTTTGACGAGTGCAGACATATTGGAAAGCTGCGTGATCTTATCAGAATTCAAAGTTCCGTCATCATTAAGAAGTCCTGCAGTCGCAAGTTGCTCCTGAATGCCACGCAAACTCTTGACCTTATCTTCATTAACAACCAAGTTTCCTTTATCGTCTTTCGAAATGAGACCAGCAGACTGAGCAAGAGAGATAAGTGCAGTATCCGTTTCCAGGCCAGTCAAATTCGCGGCATATTCTTTGTTATCTGAAGAAGTTACCAAGCCAGCCTGAACAGCAAGCGGGACCAGATCGAGCATCTGCGTTCCTTCAGGTGTCGGTGTTCCATCTCCGTTTAAAAGTTTATACTGTTCAGAGCTCAAGATTGCAATCGTCTTTGCATCAGTAGCAAACGATGCGACTCCAGTTTTATTGTCTACGATAATCATTCCGTTGGTGAGAAGAGCGGCAATGCTAGATAAGTTAGCAGCAGAAAGCGTAGTAGTATCTAAGCCCTTCTCGTTTAATAAACGACGACTAATCAGAGTACCGATCAGAGATTCATAGTTCTGAATCTTCTCGTTTACAATCTGGTTGTTTTTACCAATGATTCCAGCCTGTTTTAGCTGAGCAACCAAGGCGTCAAGCTTTTTCTGGTTCACGCTTCCATCATCATTCATGCAGCCGATAGATGCGAACTGGCTCTGAAGGGATGTAAGCAGAGTAACTGCTTCCGCATTCGCCATTCCATCATCCTTGACCAGTCCGAGTTCTTTAAGTTCTGCAGGAAGAGAAGTGAGCTGAGCCAGCTTTGTCTGATCCAGGTTGCCTTCTGAATCGATTACGCCAAGCTGAGTCAGCGTTGTGATCGTCTGAGTGAGATTCGTCTTAGCGGTATCCGTCAGTTTGCCATCCTGGTCAATGATTTTCTGAGCAATCAATGAAGTATATGTATCACTGAGTTTGTCATCTTTGTCATCTTTGTCATCTTTGACAATCCCAGTCTGTTTCAGCTGATCCACCAGAGAAGTAAGCTGCATTGCAGCGCCAAGTTCCTTTGGATCGATTCCCCCTTCCGGCTTTCTGGTATTAGGATTCACTTTCACAATACCTAGCTTGGCAAGAGTGGTGACCAGATCTTGGTTCATCGAAACGCTGCCCGTGGAAGAATCCACTGTCAGCACATTTGCCTCAATCAGCTGGTCAATTAGCTGATCTCCATTTTTCTTGACCTCTGCATACTTTGCAGCATCCAGGTTTCCATTCGCATCCAGCACGCCGAGACTGTTCAGCATTGCCTTTGTCTCAGGTGTCAGAGAACCTGTCGTATTAATAGTGCCGGTTTTTTCCAGAGTTCCGATCAGTGTATGAAGCTTCTGGGCATCGATTATACCGCTCTCATTCATGACTCCTGCAGTCTTCAGAAGTCCTGTCACTACAGCAGTAGGAGTACCATCCGCATTGATTACACCTGCATTCTGCAAAGCAGAAATCATCGCTTCAAGTTCCTTGATCTTCTGACCGTTTATTTCTCCATTCTCTTTGAGAACCCCAAGGGCTGTCAGCTTCTTTGCTACATCAGAATTGAGCTCTCCCTTTTCTGTGAGAATTCCCTGCTGCTGCAGCTGCTTTACCAGTGCCATCGGATTTGCAAGCTGCTTTTCGAGGCTTGCAATCATGGCCTCTGCTTTCTTCTGAGCTGCTGCAGATGCGGTTTCTGCATCTTTCGCATTGGACGCAAGTGTATTGTCAAAGGTGACAAGACCATCTGCCAGCTGCTTTGCACCATCATTCAGATCAGAAGAACCGCTCTTCAGTCTGTTCACGCCGCTGACCAGATCACCTGTTCCATCTTTCAAGGTCTGTGTCCCATCAACCAGTTCCTGGGCAGAGCTCTGAAGGGTATTCATATCATCCTTGAGCTCATCCAGGGTTCCGTCATCATCAACCTTCAGATCAGACAGGAAGCTTGAAGAAGCGAGTGTCATGGTCATCTCAAGCGAGAAGTCTGTAACATCTGCTTCAATCTGAACATACTCCGGAATCTCAATATCGCCGATCTTGTCTTTCAGATCTTCGTCATCATCGAGATCCAGGCTTTCCTTGAGACCAGGGAATGCCATGCCGATGACAAATGCATTGTCACCTTCTGAGATTACCTTTCCGTTTTCAACCTGGATATTAGAGAATTTATCATTCGGAAGTTCAAGTCCTGACACCATGGCAAACGGAGTCTTGATCGTTGTCTTCTTGCCATTGATCATGACATCCTTGGTGCTGTTGTTCTCATAGTCAAAACGGATTGTCACATGTCCGCTCTTGCCGGCAAGGTCTTCTGCAGAGATGTCTGCACCGTCCAGCTGATAGCTGATCTTCACCGCTACCGGAAGTTCTGCATCCGTGGTTCCCTGATAGTAGATATCATTGCCTTCTGCGTTCCAGGAAATAGAACCATCATTGTTCGTGCTGTAGGTTTCATCTCCCTTTACGTTCACGATATCTTTCAGGGTTGTGTAGTCTTTGATGATATCCGAAGAACTGCCATTCTTCAGCCAGTCGCTGACGATGACATTCTGCTTTTCGCCAGACGCATCTGTGATGACATAGACCGTTTCATCTTTTCCTTCGGTATTGCTGTCATTATTGATGCTGATCTTTTCTGTATTGCCGGAAGTCGTTTCCGTTTCGTTTCCGCCATTATTCTTTGAATCTGTTTCTTCTGCGAATACCTCGAAATTGCCCATGCTCAGCATCATCGCTGCCGCAATTCCGGTATGAAGAACTTTGCTCAGTTTCTTGTTCATAGATTTCTTCTCCTTCTGCTGGATGGATCAGCCTCTCTGAGGCTTTGATGTTTTGGTGATGAGCTTATCGAATGTAAGCAGCAAGCTCGGCAGGACAAAGATGACACAGCCCATGGAAATGATTGCACCTCTTGCCATCAGGATGCAGAGCGAACGGATGACATCGATATTGGAATACATGCCGACTCCGAAGGTTGCTGCAAAGAAGCTCATTGCAGAGACCAGAATGGACTTTGCACTTGCCTGCACTGCATCTTCAACTGCTTTCTGCTTCTCAACGCCTCTCGTGCGGTCACGGCGATAGCGCGTGGTCATCAGGATTGCATAGTCGACGGTAGATCCTAACTGAATCGTTCCGATGACGATGTTGGCGATGAACGGCACCTCACGGCCGGTGAAGAACGGCACTGCCATGTTGATCGTGATGCCAAGATAAATCGTTGCAATCAGGATGAATGGCAGCGAAGCACTGCGGAATACGAATGCAATGATCAGGAAGATGATGCCGATCGATACGGAAGATACCCAGTTGAAGTCATGGTCCGTAACGGAGATCAGATCCTTGGTAGCAGCTGCTTCTCCGATCAGCATGGAATTGCTGTTGTATTTCTTTGCGATGGCAGTCAGTTCCGTAACCTGATTGTTGACCTCATCAGTGGCGACCGCATATTTGCTGCCAATGAGCATCATCTGCCAGTTCTCGCTCTTGAGACTGCTCTTCAGATCATCCGGAATCATGTCATCCGGAATTGCGGATCCCTTGACGGTATCGAGTCCCAGCACCCACTTCACGCCATCGACATCTTCCATTTCCGAAGACATCTTCTTGATGTCCTTGGCCGATTCATCAGCAGGAACCATCAGGATATGAGTTGCATTCTCGTCAAACAGGGTTTCGAGTTTCTCATTGGCAATGCTGCTGTCCAGAGTCTTCGGAAGCGTTCCGCCAAGGTTGTAGTACACCGGGATATGGACATATCCGTAGACTGCCGGGATCAGAAGAACCAGGGCAATGACCATGTACTTATATGCATGCTTTGTGACATGCTTGCCAATGCCCTTCAGATCCGGGAGCACGGCCTTATGTCTGGTCTTGTTCAGCGCTTTATCAAACACGAGAATCAGCGCAGGAAGAATCGTGACACAGGAAATCACACCGAACAGCACGCCCTTCGACATCACCAGGCCAAGATCCATGCCAAGCCGGAAGCTCATGAAGCAGAGGGCTATGAAGCCGGCGATCGTCGTGATCGAAGATCCGAGAATAGAAGACAGTGTTTCATCAATTGCCTTCACCATCGCATCGTTCCGCTCATTGCCTTTTTCCAGTTCTGCCTCATAGCTGTGCCACAGGAAGATGCTGTAGTCCATCGTCACGCCAAGCTGAAGGACTGCCGCAAGTGCTTTAGTGATATAGGAGATGCTGCCAAGTATCTGGTTTGTGCCGAGGTTGTACACGATGGCCATGCCGATCGATGCCAGGAACAGGAACGGAACCAGGTAGCTGTCCATCGACAGCATCAGCGAGATGCAGCATAAGAGCACTGCCAGCATGACATAGATCGGTGCTTCGCTCTCTGCCAGATCCTGCGTATCCACAAGCACTGCGCTCATGCCGCTGACGAAGCACTGCTCATTCGACAGCTTGCGGATCTCGCGGACTGCTTCAATTGTCTCGTCTGCTGATGTCGTATCATCGAACAGGATGAACATCATCGTCGCATCCCCATTGTTGAATGCTTCATAGATATCATCCGGAAGCATCTCTTTCGGAATGCTGATGTCCATCACATCGGAATACCAGATGACATTCTTGACACCCGGAACTTCCTTGATCTGATCTTCCAGCTTCTGAACATCCTTGTCCGGCATTCCTTCCACGATATACATGGAGAAGGCACCAGTCCCGAATTCTTCCTTCAGGATATCCTGTCCTTTCATGGTCTCTATGGTATCCGGAAGATAAGTCAGGATATCATAGTTGACTTTCGTGTGAATGTAGCCGATTGCCGAAGGAATCAGAAGCAGTACAGATACGATCAGAATCAGGATTTTATTCTTGACGACAAATTTCCCCAGTTTCTTTCCCATATCCTCACTTCTTTCTATCCGCTGACTTTTTCGACCAACAGTCGAAATCATCCGCACTCTGTTATATGTGCTACTCGACTATTGGTCAATAATTTTTTCTATACAGAATCCGCGTTCTGTTTTGCGACCTTCAGTCATTTCCTGGCCAGAAAAATTGACTCTTTCCGGAAAATGGCTATATTTCAATAAAGATATGAGGACGGACGGAAAAGCAGCAAAGAACAAACGAATCAAAAAAGATGCTCTGATGAGCACAGCTTTTGATCTGTTCTCTTCCAACGGGGTCAACCATACGACCATTTCCGATATCACGGAACGGGCCGGTCTGGGGAAAGGAACATTCTATTCCTACTTCAAGGATAAATACGACATCCGCAACCACATCATTGCTCATAAGTCTGCTCAGATCTTCCTGAAAGCAAAGCAGGCAATCGAAGCACAGCCGGAAATCCGTTCTATGGAAGACAAAATCATCGGCATGTCCGACAACATCATCGATCAGCTGACCAGAGACAAGCCGACGCTATCCTTTATATATAAGAACCTGTCATGGGGAGTCTTCAGGAACGTCCTGACCAGCGAAAACGATACCGTTGATTTCGCAACGGTCTTCAATGATGCCATCGAGGAATCCTCCGTCAAATACAAGGATCCCCTCGTCATGATCTATCTGATCATCGAACTCGTCAGCAGCACCTGCTACAGCTCTATCCTCTACAGCGAACCGATGCCGATTGCCGAGCTAAAAACGTATCTCTATCCGAGTATCCGGGCCATCATGCGTGAGCAGGAGGTTAAAGAAAAACCAGATCAGTCGTGAAACTTCTCTGGTTCTGTCGGCAGTTCCAGCATCTTCCAGCTGCCATCTGCCCATTCGAATTTCATGATGCCTCCGTTAGGAACCGGAAACGCTCCGTTTTCGGAACGTTCTTCCCTGAACTTCACCGGATCAATGCCGAACAGCGGCTTCAGCATATGCAGGCAGTAGCTTCCATGGGACACAATCAGCACCCGATCGCCATCCTTGCACTCCGAGAGAATCTCGGAGAACGTTCTGATGATGCGATTCGTGATGGATTCGGTATCATCCCCGCCGATATCCTTCCACGAATCTTTTTTTCTGCGCTCCGTCATCTCCGGCTTCACCTGCTCAATCAGTGCGCCATCCATCAGTCCGAAGTCAAACTCCTTGAGTCCTTTCATCGGCTCTGCCTTCAGCGACCGTTCTTTCAGAATGATCGCTGCCGTATCGACAGCCCGCTCGCTGCTGGAGCAGTAGGCTCTTGTAAACGGAACCGAACGGAGTGCTTCTGCAGCTTTCTCAGCTTCCCGGATGCCCTGCTCGGTGAGCGGGCTGTCACAGCTTCCCTGCAGACGGCGGATTTTGTTGAAGAGAGTCTGGCCATGTCTGACGTAATAGAAGGTTACTCGCATACGCTGCGGATCCCTTCCAGCAGACTGTGGATCACTTTGAAATCCGAGTGGTCTGCTTTCTTTTTCCGATCCAGCAGAATCGGCGTGATGCCGGCATCAGAAGCGCCTTTCATATCATTGATGGAATCGCCGATATGAATTACTTCTTCCGGACTGCATTCGCTCAGTTCCAGAGCCTTCTCGAACAGTTCCTTATGTGGCTTGTATGCTTTCACCATATCTCCGCAGACAATGCCATTGACATGCAGGCCGTTGCGCTTCAGGCAGACGCTGATATATCGGTCGCTGTTATTGGAGATGATGTAGATCGGCTTCGTGCACCGTTCAAAGAACGGAAGTACGTCAGTATAGAGCGGAGCATACATCCAGTAGTTGATATTCAGCTGCTGAAGCTGATTCAGGTCTTCTTTCAGCCCAAGTTCCCGTGATGCTTTTTTCAGAAGATCCATGCAGATATCTTCTTCCGAGCGGAAGGAATCCCCATAGCTGCGTTCTTCTTCAATGCGAAGATTGCGGAACCACCATTCCATCATGGCTCTCGGGTCTTTCACATTGCTGTTCTTGGCACAGCGCATGGTCATTTCTTCAATATCCGGTCCGCCTTCCTGCAGGATCGTTCCCGTATAATCCAGAAATACTGCTTTGATCATAGATTCTTCACCTTTTCCATTCGTTATTATAAATGAAAAAATATGTATATAGCGCAATCTGCACGCATGTAAGCGCATACGTTGAGAGCATTGATCAGTTTTCGGAAACTGATGAAAGCATTCTTCGGATCATGAGCGGATTTCATGCCGGCAGGAAAGATAGTGTGATATTGTGTAACGGGATTGCAGTGCTGCTTCCAGAAGCAGCTAAGGAGACACGAATATGCAGCTGTTTGATATCATCGGGCCGGTTATGGTCGGACCATCCAGTTCTCATACCGCCGGCGCAGCCAGGATTGGCGAAGTTGCCAGATGTCTGATGGGCGAGCCCATTGTCTCGGCAGGGATCTATTTCCATGGGTCTTTTCTGGCAACCGGAAAAGGGCATGGCACAGACCGGGCACTGACTGCTGGCCTGATGGGAATGCGGGTAGATGATCCGCGGATCCCGGATGCGTTCAGAATTGCAGATGCCATGGGTCTGAAGCTTACGTTCGGAGCTGCAGATCTCGGCGAATCCGCTCATCCGAATTCCGTGAAGCTCAATCTGACCGGAAAGTCCGGCAAGACCCTGGAGATCATTGCGTCTTCGATCGGCGGCGGCCGGATCATGATCAGCCGCATTGACGGGCTGAAAGCGGTGTTCTCCGGAGATCATCCGACGCTGATTGTCCAGAACGATGATACCCCTGGAAAGATCGCATTGATTTCAGAGATGCTGTATCACAGCAGAATCAATATCGCGACGATGCAGCTGGACCGCGATATCAGGGGAGGCCACGCCGTCACCGTACTGGAACTCGATCAGGAAATCCCAGATCAGGATCTGCACTGGCTGGCAGCACAGGAAGGCATTCTGAAAGTAACCTATCTCAGCCTGAAGGAGGTGAACTGAGATGTATTCATCCCTGGAGAAAATCATCAGAAGAGCAGATGAACAGAATATACCGTTCTGGAAAGCAGTTCAGAAACATGACTGCCGCGAAGAAGGAAGAACGGAAGAAGAATCCTTTCAGAAGATGAAGGAAATGTATCTCGCCATGAAGGAATCAGACTTTGAATATGACCCGGATCTGAAATCATCCAGCGGCCTGGTCGGAGGCGAAGCCTACAAGATCCATGTACGCCGTGCCAATGGTGAGATGATCGTCGGGGAATTCGTTTCCGCAGTGATGGAACGAGCTCTGCGTATTGCCGAATCCAACGCATGCATGAAGCGCATTGTCGCTGCACCGACAGCAGGATCCTGCGGTGTTGTTCCGGCAGTGCTGCTCAGCATTCAGGAACGCAACCGACTCAGCGATGACAAGATGACCGAAGCACTCTTCGTAGCGGGAGGAATCGGCGGGGTCATTGCAAGACGGGCAAGTCTTTCCGGTGCAGAAGGCGGCTGTCAGGCAGAGATCGGCTCCGCCAGTGCGATGGCCGCAGGTGCTCTGACCTATCTGCTGGGCGGATCAGGCAAGCAGATCACCAACGCTGCCGCCATCGCTCTGAAAGGCCTCCTCGGCCTCAGCTGCGATCCGGTTGCAGGGCTTGTAGAAGTGCCATGCGTGAAGCGCAATGTGATCGGCAGCGTCAATGCGGTCACATCAGCCGAGATGGCAATGGCAGGCATCGAATCAAAAATACCGCCCGATCAGGTCATTGACGCGATGCGCTCCATCGGTCATATGATGCCATGCGAACTGAGGGAAACCGCCAAAGGCGGTCTTGCCGCAACTCCGGCAGCGCAGGAAATCACGCAGAAGATTTCAATGTAGCAGAAATGAGCAGCTGAGAAATTCCTGGCCTGAAGCCGCGGAACCTCAGCTGCTTTTTTGTCTTTTCAGAACCCGGATTCCTTGATTTCTGATCCATTCTGAGGCATCCGGACCATATGCAGTGCTTTTCTCATCATTTGCAGTGATCAATTTCATGAGAATAATGATTGCAAGTCATCTGTTCATGCGGTTATATCGTATTCTGTCAATCATTTCATTGTACATTCACGCATGGTTTTATATGCATGTTATGAAGAGTACGGTTGTGCATTAATGATCAGATTTTGTGAATTTAAAGCCGTTTTTATACACTTTATGTGAATTGTCACATATTCTGTCAGTTAGGTATTTATAGTGCTAAGCATGTATGCATGTCTGCATGCATACTTCTGATTTTGTTTATGACAGACGATTTACATCATTTTTAATCATTGATGCATGCATGTTTCATGTTATTATGAAATCGATTTCAGCATGACTAGTTCAGCTCTTCTCAACCTTGATCGTGCCAATTTTTTCCGGTATATTTCCGTCAAGCACTGCAGAAATGCGTGCCTAAGGAGAACACAATTTTGAAAAATAAACTGATGCGCAAACTGATGAGCGCCCTGCTCTGCCTGCCTCTGTTCGCCATGGCAGCTTCCGTACCTGTATATGCGGAAGAATGGGAAGATACTTCCTGGCAGGAAACAGCTGCGGTGAATCCGTATTATGGCGGATGGGGAAACTGCACCTGGTCCGCATGGCAGCTGGCCAATACTTATGCCGGCGTCGCACTGCCTGATTTCGGAAGTGCTTCGAACTGGTATGACAGTGCTGCTTCAATGGGCTATACGGTTTCTTCGGTACCTCAGGCTGGTTCTATTGTCTGCTGGTCTCATCATGTCGGCTATGTATCTGCTGTCAGCGAAGACGGAAACAGTGTCTATATCATTGAAGGCGGATACATGGGCGGATACCATGAAGGCTGGTTCCCTGCTTATACCAGCAGAAGCACTCAGGCTCTGCTCGGCTACATCTACCTCTGGTAATCAGACGAATTTCAGCATTCCCAGATTTATGAGGAACGCAAAGGAAAGCATCAGCCGCATGTCTTCTTCCCAATCTTCAAAATTCAGATTTGCAGAAGGCTGGATCTTTTCCATACGGTAGAGAACGCTATTGCGCTGGAGAAACAATTTCTGCCCGACTTTGCTCGTATTGCCTGCGTACTTCAGACAAAAGTAGAGCGTCTGCAGCTGTTCCTGCTTGTCATCTTTCTCAGAGTCCATCATCTGCAGAAGACACGGATCCTCGAAGGTCATCAGATCCATCATCGGCATGATAGTATAGTAGCCGTTTTTTCAACTGAAGTCAGGTTCTGCTTCAGAATACGCCAGCCTAAGGTGATGGCCTGAAGGCTCTGCCAGCAGAGCAGCTTGGAAGCAACCAGATTTTCATAAAGCCGTGTGATGCCGATGGAGAGACTGTTCTTTTCGACCAGTCCTTCCAGGCAGCCAAGGGCATTAAGTTACAGTCAGGAAACAGGGCTTTGATATGAGCTTCAGTTAAGCAGAAAGGCCACACTGATGATTCAGAAAATCATCAGTGTGGTTTTTCAATGGAATCTCAATTTTGACACTCCCACGGCTGAAGCACTTGGGCTTTCTCGCCGGTTACTTGTAAGAGCGTCGGAAATGGACTTTGCAAAAAAATCGCCACATTTCGCAGCGAGTGTTCATAGATCAGAGGTTAACGTAATCCGCTTACTTCCTGCCATTTTCCCTCCTGGTTCCTCATGCATGCTATGATGATTTTCTTCTTATCGGTTTCTCAGGATTTCAATCGCCTCTGAAACGGAGTCTGTTATATAGTCCGCACTCTTTCTGACTTCTTCCTTTGCCCCGGACATTGAGAAACCGATTCCGCTGAAGCGGATCATCTGCGTCAGGATCTCTTGATCAAAACGGATTTTTCTGAGGCTGAGATGGATAGAATCCTTCCGGTGCATCAGGTTTGCCATTGCCAGCAGCGCACTGATGATCTGAGTCAGGACCGTCGCATACGCTGCCCCGGCAACGCCGAGATGGAAATTGCGGATGAAGACGATATCGAGAACGATATTCAGCAGCGAGCTGATGATCAGATAATAGAGCGGATTCCGGCTGTCTCCCGATGCCTGCAGCGTGCTCACGAACATGTTGTACATGATCAGACCGACGGCTCCGGCAAAGTAAATGCTCAGATACGTCACCGCATCGTTCAGAATATCGGATGGCGTGTTCATGAGCTTCATGATCGGCTCTGAGATCAGAACTCCCAGGATCGAAACCAGCACGGTCAGCGCAAGTCCCATGGCCGCGGAAGTATGAACACTTTTCTGAACTTCTTCTTCATCATGTTTTCCGATATTGCGGGCAGTCACAATCCCTGCACCTACCGAAAAACCCTGGAAGAACCCGACCAGGATCGAGATCAGCGCACTCGTAGAGGATACAGCCGCCAATGCTTCTGCGCCGACATAGTTTCCGACAATGAAAGAATCTGCAGTGTTGTAGAACAGCTGAAACAGATTTCCGAGGAAGATCGGAAACGCAAACGTGATGATCTGTCTGCGCAGATCTCCTGATGTCATGTCAGAACTGACCGTTTTTCTCATGAATTGTATGATAGTTGTTCATTTTCTCCGTTTCAATGAGAATCAGGATTCTGCCGGAAAAACAAATAAACGCCCATAAGATTCTGACTTCAGATAAAATTAGAGGATACGGAGAAACTGATGTCAAAACTTGATGATCTGCTTAGGAGCCTCAATCCGAGTACGGTTGAGATTGCTCAGATGGTTCTGAATTACAGGGGAATTAGGAATCTTTCATACACGATTGATAAGCTCCCTGTGATTGAAATGACCGGGAACGTGAAAGATTTCAGCACCGGCCGGATCTTCCGGACGACGCTGCGCTACAACATCTCCATGAACCGGATCATCGATTCCAGCTGCGACTGCCCGGACTTTAGATTCTGGCATCCGTGCCAGCACGCGACTGCCATGATCATCATGTTCCTTACAGCGGTTGAAGAAGGCCATGTAAAACTGCCTGACTGGCGGGAAAAAGATACTGATCCGGATCTGAAAGACTTCATTTCAGATACACTTTCTGTTTCAGCCACGGATCAGTCCGGCGATGTCGAGATTGAAGTCCATCTTTCAGAAGGAAATCGCAGTGCGAATTCCGTCGCACTTGATATGAAGATCGGAAGAACTGGCTTGCGGAAGTACAAGCTGAAAGATGTAGGGAAACTAACGTCCGCAATGGCAAATCATACTGAGATCCGCTATGGCAAGGAACTGGATTTCTTTCCCTCCATCGAATCGTTTGTCCCGGAGTGTCAGCCTCTGATCAATCTCCTGTATCAGAAATTTCTGACCAGCCACTCGGAATATTACTGGGATGGTTATACGTCCGATATCGAAAGCGGCTATCTGATTCCTAAAAACCAGGTAGACGCCTTCATGGAATCTGTCTGGAACATGAAGCTGTTCGTAAGCGAACCGAAAGGCAGCACGTACCCGGAAACCATCCGGACCCTGGTAGACGGGAATCCGGAGTTCGGGTTCTCTCTTGAGAAGACGAAAGACGGCTATACGCTGTCGGGGAAAAACAATCTGGTCTTCTCCGGACTCCGGTATTTCTATTTCATAGCACCGGAAGAAAAGAAGATTCTCCGTTCTCCGCTGACGGATCATTCCAGAAACTGCATCCGCCTGCAGAATCTCATCAGCAGGAAGAAGAAGCTCTTTCTTGCTGAGAATGATATCCGCGGATTCCTGCAGAGCACGATGGTTCCTTCGAAACAGGAACAGGTTCATGCGATCGGCTTCAGCCCTGAACCCTATCTTCCTCCGAAACCGGAATTCCAGGTCTACCTGGATATGCCTCAGGACAGCTTCATCACCTGTGAAGTCTATGCAGTTTATAAAGATCAGAAATTCAATCTCCTCGAAGGCTATGAGAAAGGCCGCGAATACCGGGATATCAGAACTGAGAAGCAGTTTGATCAGATGATCTCCGCGATGTTCACCGGCTTCGATCAGGAACACCATCGTCTTGTCTTAGCTGACAATGAAGACAAGCTCTATGATCTGCTGACCAAGGGCATCGATCAGATCCGTCAGAAAGCAGAAGTATTCATCACAGACGCACTGAAGAAGATCACCGTCCGCACGATGCCGAAGATCTCAGTCGGCATCTCTGTGAATCATGATCTGCTGCAGCTGGATCTTTCCCAGGATCACAGAACCCTGGAAGACCTTGCGGAGATCCTTTCCCGCTATACGCCGAAGAAGAAATACTACCGCCTGAAGAACGGCACATTCCTGAACGTCGATGAAGACGAGATGGCAGAGATGGCAAAGCTGAATGAACAGCTCCAGCTTTCCAATGCCCAGATCAGGAAAGGAAAAGTGTCCATTCCGAAATACCGGGCCATGGTTCTGAACCAGGCAGCCGAGAATGATACGAGCCTGCTGATTTCCAGAGATGAATATTTCCGGAACCTGATCTCGCAGATTCATTCGATTGAGCTCACGGACTATCCGATTCCGGAAAAACTGGATCAGGTACTTCGAGACTATCAGAAAGCCGGATTCCGCTGGCTCTCTGCCCTGCAGCACAATGGCTTTGCCGGACTGCTCGCGGATGAGATGGGCTTAGGAAAATCCGTCCAGGTCATCTCTCTGATCAAGTCTCTTCCGAAGCATCACACCCTGATCATCTGTCCTGCTTCGCTGGTCTACAACTGGTCCAATGAGTTCACGAAGTTCGCTCCGGATCTTGAAACGGTCATGGTCATCGGCAATGCCGCCCAGAGAGAAGAACTCATTCATGCGCATACTGCCAATGAGATTCTGATCACCAGCTATGACTCCATCAAGCGTGATGTCGAACTCTATGATGGCCATCACTTCGATATCGAAGTCATCGATGAAGCTCAGTACATCAAGAATGCGGCTACCCAGGCAGCATCTTCCGTCAAGGAAATCAATGCCTCCTTTCGCATTGCCCTGACCGGAACCCCGATTGAAAACCGGCTCAGCGAGCTCTGGTCGATCTTCGATTATCTGATGCCCGGATTCCTGTTCACGTACCGCCACTTCCGCAATGCCTATGAACTGCCGATCGTCCGGGATCAGGATGAAGAGACCATGAACCGCTTGCGTGAGATGATTGCCCCATTCATTCTCAGAAGACTCAAGCAGAACGTTCTCAAAGACCTTCCCGACAAGCTGGAAGAAGTATCCTATGCTCCGCTGGAAGGCGAACAGAAAGAACTCTACGATGCCCGCGTGCAGCGTCTGAAGATCATGCTCGGAAAACAGAGCGACGAAGAATTCCGCAAGAACCGCATCGCAGTACTTGCCGAACTCACGAGACTCCGTCAGCTCTGCTGCTCGCCTGCGCTGGTTTATGATACGTACAAGGGAAACTCCGCAAAGGAAGACCTCTGCATCGATCTCATTGACCGTGCCGCCAGCGAAGGCCACAAGATCCTGCTCTTCTCCCAGTTCACCACCATGCTTGATCTTCTGGTCAGGCGCCTGGAAGAACGCGGAATCCGGTATCACCTGCTGACTGGCTCCACCACCATCAAAGAACGCAGCAAAATGGTAGAACAGTTCCAGAACGATGATGTTCCGATCTTCTGCATTTCCACGAAAGCCGGCGGAACCGGTCTGAACCTGACGGCTGCAGATATCGTCATCCACTATGATCCATGGTGGAATACGGCTGTGGAAAACCAGGCAACCGACCGCGCTCACCGCATCGGCCAGGATAAGATTGTCTCCGTCTACCGCCTGATCGTCAAAGATACCATCGAAGAACGCATTCTGAAACTTGCCGAACAGAAAGCAGACCTTGCCGGAGAAATCCTTTCCGGCGAAGAAATGAGCAGTGCATCTATCACAAAAGAACAGCTGATGTCCATCCTCGGCTGATACAAAAGGCTGCCTCAGCAGCCTTTCATATACTTCTCTTTCAGGATCCGGACAATCTCCTGATCAGCCGGCAGCCAGTTCACATCATCCAGATGCTGATAATCCAGCCAGCATGCAGCTTCATGTTCCAGCAGTTCTAAATGATCGTCTGCAAGAGAAACCATAAACGCATCCATCGAGAGATGAAACTCCGGATAATCCATTTCCACCGTCGTGATCTTCTCATTCACGATCACTTCCGCATTCATCTCTTCTTTCAGCTCGCGCTTCAAGGCCTCTTCAGCAGTCTCACCCGATTCGATCTTTCCGCCAGGAAATTCCCAGCCATCCCTGAACTCTCCGTACCCGCGCTCTGCTGCCAGAATCTGACTTCCTTTCCGGATGACTGCAGCCGCAACCCGGATGGTCTTCATGACTTTGCGTACTTCTTCAGAAGGGCTGTCAGCTGACGGAAATACGGAGGCAGCACCCCATCTCCGCGATATGAAATCTCCTGATCCTCTCCCTGCAGAATCAGATCGAGACGCCATCTCTGCCCGATCAGAGGTTCAGAACCATCATTGACCGGAAAATACTGACGATCCCAGTCGCACACAAACAGATTATAGATCAGCATATGCTTCAGCTCGTTCCACTCCTTGAGGCTGATGACATCTGCTTCCTTGGAAATCTTCCCGTTCTCCGCAGTATAGAACTCATATACCACATCCGGAACATTCTCTTCTTCCGCAAAGCGCATATGAATGCTGCGATCTTCTGACTGTTCATAGCTGAACCGCAGGCCAGTCATGACCTCTTCCAGATTCAGACCATCATCTGTCTCATGATCCCTGCCGAAGACCCGGTCGCAATCCTTGCACTGATAGCTTTCTCCGTTCTTCACTGTTTCCTTGCTGCCACAATGCGGACACATTACTTCTCCCATGATTTTTCCTCCCTCACAAAATACCGATATGCTCAAACGCATTCCAGATCCCGTCATCCAGAATATCGGTTGTAACCCAGTCAGCCTGCTCCTTCACCGAAGGCATTGCATTGCCCATCGCAATACCGATGCCGCATGCATGCATCATCGGTATATCATTCTCGCTGTCGCCGATTCCGACAGCCTCCGAACGATCCGCATGATAATATTCCAGCACCCGCTGAATCCCGGTTGCTTTATTGATGGTCTTATCCGTGATCTCCGCACAGTCGAACATCTCCGGAGAATGATAAGAGAAATTCAGCGCATACTGATCCGGCAGGCTGTTCCTCAGCCTGCTGTAATCACTGTCATACGGAGCATAGGCACAGAACTTGTAAATCTTCTCATCAGCGTCTTCATACATCTCCGGATAAACGTTATGCTTCACGCAGAGATACCGTGCCTCATCCGGATCCGTCACTTCATGCCCTGCATAATACTTGGCAATGTAGTACTTGGAGTCTTCATCGTAATAAGCACCTGCCGCACCTTCTGCCATCCAGCAGAACCCGCAGGAACGGATCAGATCCTTGATCTTCTGCACCTCACTGCTTTCAAACGGATGATCATAGATCCGTTTCCCATCAGCATAGATCATCGCGCCTGCTCCGAACAGGAATCCATTCGTATCAAAACGGAAATAATCTGCACACTCAGCAAGACTTCTGCCCGTGCATAAGAAAATCCGGCTGCCTTTTTCTCTGGCGATCCGCACTGCTTTCAGCGCAGATTCCGGAACTCCGTTGATTCTGGAACTGAACAGCGTTCCATCAATATCCAGGAATATATATTTCATACTTCTCCCGCACGAAAAGTATAATCGATTCTCTATATCATTCCTATCCTTTGTACCAAGAGAAAAGACCCTCGCGGGTCTCTCTCTTCTTATTATATAGGGGATAGAATCGCTGAACTACTTGCTAAAGGGGGGAGCGAGTATTTCAGGGCAACCATTTCTGATTGCATTATCATAGTACTCAGCCGGTATCGCAGAAGTTTGTCAGAAATGTGTGAGATTATGTGAATGCGCTTTCCTGATCTCCGCGGACCCTGTCTTTTCTCCACTGTTTTATGATCAAATTTTGCTTTTTTGTTCAGCAGACAATTTTTCCGCTTGAAAATCGAAACTTACCTGTGTAATATGACTGTGCTTTGACCACGGCGTCATTTTAGTGGTTTTCATTCATCCCCTGCCTGATCAGGGAGAAAGGACAAGCAGAAGTTCTCTTCTGCATAAGCAGCTACATGAACGCAAGAATCCCTGTTGGCCTCAGCCAGGAAGAATGGAATACTGTCACCGAAGGACTTGAATCCCATACCTCCACCGTCAATGATTACCGGAAGGTTCTGAACCTTCTCCATTCGTATGACAACGGCAGGCTCCGCATCACCACGATGAGCCATGAAGATGCCGAGGAATATTTCCGTTTCCTGGATGAACGCCAGGAAGCCGGAACACTTTCCCCGAACACCGCCCATCGCTACAAAGCAACTCTGCGCGCAATCAGTGCCAGAATTGCAAGCAATCCTGACCTCTGGCCTGATTATAAGAATCCCTTCAGCGGCTTATTGAAGAATGAGGAACGCAAGCGCACGGAATACACGATGGAGATGTTCCCATCTCCTTCTGATGTTGCCAAGCTGCGTGCAGTTCTTCCGAAACTGGATAAAGAAGACGCCCTGATTCTGAGACTCATGATGAATATCGGGCTGACGCCTACGCAGGTCCAGAATCTGAAGATCAGCAATTTCACCGGCAGACGCCGGCATGAATCCGGTCCGATTTCCGTGCACCTCGAAGAAGGAACCTTCCTGGAAAACACTTCGAAGTTCTGGAAAGAATCCTCTTATTTTCTCGATAACTATCCGGTCCGCTATGTGCGCCGTTCTTCTGGCCGCACGATCACCTGGAGCTATACCGGAACATTCTTTTTCTCAGAAGACTTCGAGAAGAGCCTGCTCGATTACTATTCCTATACCGGAGAGTCCACGGATACGAGAAACTTCTTTCTGACTTCCAGACATCTGGAATACAACTACCGGGCAATGCACCATATGCTGCTGAGCGCATGTCAGGAAGCTGGAATCTCTTCCTGCATCACCCCGTATCAGCTTTCCAGATACGGTCTCGTCCGTTCCTATGTGATGGATCAGGCCCTGCGGGAAAATGATGCAGGACTTCGTGAGAAGCTCATGAAAGAAGACTGGATCGGTGACTGGAAAGACCGCTATCCGATTCCGCAGAGAATTCAGATCGAATCCATCCAGAAGACCCTCGGCAGTGATGCCCTTCTGAAAATCATCGGGCACTGATCCCTGCCGGCTTTTTTACATCTCTTGCTGATCTGTATTTGAACTGAATCCTGTTCACTTTTATAATGACTGTAATGCAATACGAAGCGCTTTACCTTGAAATCAACCTATTCTGCTGCATTATTGTCGCAGTGATCATGATACGTTCCAATACTGCTTCTCAGATGAAAGCCCAGAGAGTCTTTCTCTATTCTTCCATCACCGTCCTCCTGTTCTTTATCACGGACACGCTCTGCCAGCTGATGCTTGCCGGCATCATTCCTTATGCTGCAATTTCTCTGCTCCTCCTGAAATCCATCTATTTTCTCTCTTCCACCCTGATGTGCATGAGCTGGTTCTGGTACTTCGACGCTCTGTCCAGAAAAGAACCATCTGAGAAAGTTCCCTTTCATACGCTGCTTCTGGCAATCATCCAGTTCATTCTGAATCTGTTCAACTTCCGGTACGGATTCTTCTTTTCTGCAGGTGCAGAACGCATCTATACCCGCGGGCCGCTGTTTCTCCTCCAGTATCTCTTCTCTTATTCCTTTGTCGTGCTGGCTGAAGTAAGAAGCCTGAAGGCAGTGCTGAAACGGAAAGAATATATCGATAAAGATTACCTGCGCATGCTGGCAGTATTTCCGATCATGCCTGCCGCCGCCGGAATCATTCAGTATTTCTATCCATTCCTGCCCGTTGCCTGCTGCTGCATTACCCTGGATATGCTGATGCTGTATCTGGATTCAATGGAAGATCTCATCTCCCTGGATTCTCTGACCGGCCTCAACAACCGCAAACGTCTGCTCAATTCCATTGCTGATCGTATGCATGGACAGTCCCGCAGCCATCAGTATCTGATGATGATCGATGCAGATCACTTCAAAGCAATCAACGATACCTACGGCCACCTGGAAGGAGACAATGCGCTGCGCACGCTGGCCGATGTGCTCCGCCAGGCATGCATTCCCTTGAAAAAACGGGCCATCATCGGCCGATATGGCGGTGATGAGTTCATTATCTGCATGGAAGCTGATACCGGATCCGAAGCATCTGAGACTGCTGACTCGATTCATTCTCTGCTGAACGAAACTTCAGCGCTGCACAATCTTCCGTATACCCTCTCTGCTTCGATCGGCATTGCCAGATGCACGGATGACATGAAAACAGTATATGATCTGATCAATGCGGCTGATCAGAAACTCTATGAGAAAAAGAAAAGCAGAACATGATCATTCTGCTTTCTCAGATAATTCCAGCCAGCGATTCTCGGCCGCTTCTTTTTTATTGCGCTTACGGTCAAGCTCATCACTGAGAGACTGTATTTTTCCATAATCCGTGATACCTTCCATCGAAGCCTCCAGCTTCCGGATTTCTTCTTCCATTTCCGGCAATTTCTTCTCGAGATCCTGAAGTTCTTTCTTCTCTTTGTAAGACATCTTCGCAACAGGTTTCTCCGGCTTCTTCTGAACCGGAGCTTCTTTCTGCTTCTCTACTTTCTCTTCCTGTTCCAGGAAATCTGAGTATGCCTGCTGCACGACTCTGATTTCCCCATTGCGGAACACAAACAGACGATCTGCCGTCCGATCGAGGAAATAGCGATCATGACTCACTTCCAGAACTGCGCCCCGGAAGTCTTCCAGGTAATCCTCCAGAATTGTCATCGTATCTGTATCCAGATCATTCGTCGGTTCATCGAGAATCAGAATATTCGGAGCTTTCATCAATACGGAGCAGAGATACAGTCTTCTCTTTTCTCCGCCGGAGCATTTCGAAATCGGCAGATACTGCTTGTCTTTCGGAAACAGAAAGCGCTCCAGCATCTGTCCCGCAGTAATCTCTTCACGATCTGCAGTCATCACGACTTTGCCGAACTCTTCCAGATAGTCGATAATCCTCTGGTCTTCCTTGAACACTTCATTCTGCTGAGCAAAATATCCGATCTTCACGGTCTCCCCGATCGATACCGTTCCGGTATCGGGCTGCACCTGTCCCATCAGAATCTTCAGCAAAGTGCTCTTGCCGCAGCCATTGGGTCCGATGATTCCGACCCGATCCATGCGATCCAGATTGAAGCTGAAATCCCGGAACAGAACCTTATCTCCATAAGCCTTAGAAATATGCTCAGCAGAAATCGTATTCCGGCCAAGCCTGGAAACCGCAGACTTCAGTTTCAGAACACCTGCTTCCTGGAATTCCTCCTGTGACGCAATCTTCTGATACCGCTCGATTCTGCTCTTCTGCTTCGTGGAGCGAGCCGGTGCACCAGCCCGGATCCATTCAATCTCATGACGCAGGAAATTTCTCCGCTTCTGATCTTCTGCCAGCGCCTGCTGTCGTCTGATCTGACGCTGTTCCAGGTAATCCGCATAGTTTCCATCATACGTATACAGATGACCGCGATCGATCTCCACCATATGATTCGTGATTCTCGACAGAAAATACCGATCATGCGTCACCATGACCAATGCCCCGGAGATATGCGACAGATACCGTTCCAGCCAGAGAATCATCGACTGATCCAGATGGTTCGTCGGCTCATCCAGCAGATACAGATCTGCTTTGCGGATCAGGGCAATCGCGAGTGCTACCCGCTTCTGCTGACCGCCGGACAGCACTTCGATCTTCTGTTCCTGATCTGTGATTCCGAACTGATTCAGAACCGAACGGATCTGATAAACCTCAGCCGGTTCCTTCAAGGCACTGCTCACCGTCTCATAGACCGACTTTCCTGGTTCAAACTGCATTGACTGCGGGCAGTAGGAAACCCGGTACTTCTTCAGTACCGTCACGGTTCCTGAATCCGGCTTCTCCGCTTCTGCCATGATCTTCAGCAATGTGGACTTGCCGGCTCCATTCAAGCCGACGACGCCCCATTTCTCTTTCTCATTCACGACAAAGTTCACATGATCCAGAATCGGTTCTGTCTCATAGCGATAACTGACATCTTCCAGCGATAAGATCATTGGTTCAGTGCATCCTCCCACATCTGCCGATTCGTTTCTGCATCGATGATCAGCGCCTGCTGTTCACCGATATAGCCCGAGGTATAAGTACCGTCCTGCGGAATGGAGAATTCTTCAATGGAATACGAAGAGAAAGAAAGCAGTACCGGCAGCAGTCTGATCAGATCCTGCTCCGTAAAGTCTGTGACAAGCTCCGGCATGATCTTCTCCATTGCCTGCAATAACTGAAGCGGATTCAGAGACCGGATCTGTTCCATGCATGCCTGCACCATCGTGCGCTGTCTCGACGTACGATCGAAATCAGAGCGAGCACTCGTGCGATCTCTTGCATAAGCAAGTGCCTGCTTGCCATTCAGATGAATCTCTCCCGAGGTTTCCAGCAGATCATAATAAGCAGGCTCAGCAAATACTTCCTGATTCATGATCCAGATAATCTGGTTCATGGCAGCCATCTCTTCATCATCGATGGTCACATCGATTCCGCCGATCGCATCTACTGCATCTCTGACGGTCGTGAAATTCACGACGACGGCCCGATCAAAACTCAGTCCGAGATGATTCTCCAGCGTCTCATGCAGAAGATCGATGCCGCCATATGCATATGCCGCATTGAGCTTGGCGGTTCCGTATCCAGGAATCTCTGCTGCAATATCTCTCATCACGGACGTGATCAGAATCTTTTTCGTACTTCTGGAAATGGTCACCATCAGCATCGTATCGCTGCGGCCTTCATAGTCGCTGCCTCTGGTATCGACGCCGACCATCATGACGGAAAAGACATCTGCAGAAGCAGAATTTCCTGAATAAGTGCTGTTCAGCGGCTGCGTCAGGGAAAAGAGATGATTCACTTCCACTCCCAGCAGCACACACCCTGCAATCAGCAGGATCAGAATCACCCGGAAGAAATTCCGGACCGGATGTTTCTTCTTCCATGCCGGCCGTTCTTCTTCCTGTTCCTCCTCTTCCTCTGGTTCTTCTTGAGGTTCGGGTTTGGGAACATGAGGATGTGCATAAGTCTTTCCTGGTTTTCTTCCGGTCTGGTGTTTGCCCTCATCGAGCTCTTCCAGATATTCGTTCAAATCAATATAAGTTTTCTTCATAAACAAAGCCCGGAATGCTATCCGAGCTGTAATTTTAACATGCCTTCTGCCAGAACACGAATCATGCATTCCCGTCCGGCTTCTGGAACAGACTCGTGATCCACGCCGTGTTGACTGCCGGGAAGTTCCGGTTCTCAACTTCATACCGCTCCGGATTCTGATTCATCTCATCCTGCATGAAGGAAACCGGGATGATGAATGCCATGCCCTTATCTCCCTCAGCACCGGTACGGACATTGATCTTCATGACTCCGTTATCCAGGCTCTGATATTCCACTGCCGCAACATCTTCTGCCTTGCCCTTGCCGTTATCCACAAACTCGATGAAGCTGTCATATTTGGCAAGTTCCACCATGCGGTCATCCGCCCCGTCTTCCAGGATCTGGATCTTCTCCGAGAATTCCTGCAGCGTCGGGCATCTGCGCAGCGTATATCCCCTGGAAACCAGCGGATCCGTCAGGCTCTTCAGATCAGAACCTGGTTCATTCTGACTCAGCCAGAGCACGAACTTATGGCCCCTGTCGATATAGACCAGCGGGAACTGCACCATAAACTCTTTCTTGCAATGCGGACACGAAACCCGGAACAGATCTCCGGAAACACACCGATCTCTCAGATCCGGATCTTCATCGGCATCGATCGAATCCCAGACTTCGATCTCAAATTCCTTGCCGCAATACGGACACGTATACTTCACATTTCTGGAAACACTCATTCTTCACTCCTCAGTTGCGGAAGAACCTGCCAGCAAATCCGAATCCCGACGCCATTCCCTCACGGCTCAGCCGTTCCATAGCCTCTTCATCTTCATCTGAAAGCGGATCCCCGGCAAACACGCACAGCAGCCGGAATCCCTTTCCGGCCTTATAGGGCAGAGCTCTCAGCAGCTGTCCCTGATGAAACCCGCGGATTTTCGTCTGATCCAGCAGTCTTCCTTCTACAAACGGACCGTTGAATCCGTCTACCTGCATATCATACTCCCGAATCCCTGCTTCTGTCAGAATTCCGGTTCTGACGATATCCGGGTAGAAATCATTCCGGACGCCATCCAGCATCTCATTCTCTCTGGTCTCAGCAAGCCTCTCTCCGGCATCCTCTTCCTGTTTCCGGATCCACGGTATATTCTTCTGCTTCATTGCCTCTTCCGGAATGATCTTCCTGGTCCTGAGGTTTCTCAGGATATACGGATCGAAAATGCTCAGCATCTCCTCCTGTTCCAGCCCCTTCCGGCAGTTTGTCCATGTGCTTCCGATCGAAAGCACGTTGAAAAGAAGCGCACCGGTTCTGCTGATATAGCTGGAACACAGCATATAGCAGTCCTCCTCCGCAACAGCAATCTTGTCTTTCAGAGAATCCGTTAAGGTATCGGCCTCCAGAACTAAGTAATTATGAAAATAATCCCGGAAGCCAAGTTTAGAAAGAATCACGCTTCCCTCCGCCCAAAGAATAATATCGGAATCAGAAAAATACGATAGTTCGGATCTTTCTCAAATAAAAATTAATTTTTCAGAGGGTTCTTGCAGACTATGCAGTCTGGTATCTTCCTCCATGCATTCCTCTGCTGAGCGGATGGAAGCACCAAGAAAAAACTGCTGACATCGGTTAGCCATGAATAATGAGAAAATGATCTGCAGTGAATCCTGAGATCTGAAGTTTGATTCGCGTGAGAAATGAAGCTCGGTATTTTTGATTTCGTAAATCTCTTCCATGAGGTGTTCGGCCCTGCAGCTGCACTCCCTTTCCCCGTTTTCCGAACGGAAGATGCTCGACGCTTCCGCATACTTTTTTCATTCCGTACTATTCCTCTGTGGACAGCCCACATTCTGGTTTTCTGTTTTCATAGCATCTCCTTTCTTTCAATCGTTTACTCAGGATTCATACTGATTCGGTCTTTCACCACCTAGTTATCGCCCATGCCGGGCACACAACGATGAAAATCCCCGGACAATACCGTCCGGGGATCGTGTTCATTTCTTACTGATGAATGCTCTCAGTTTCTGTCAGATCTTACGCCTAAGATTCTGAGCACATACAGGAACACATTGATGAAGTCCAGGTACAGAGAGAATGCACCATATACGGCAAGCGACTCTCCGGCAACACCATAGCCCTCATTGGTTCCATAGTAGTAGCTCTTGATCTTCTGCATATCCCATGCCGTGATGCCGAGGAACAGAATGATGCCGATATAGCTGATTGCGAGATTCATGCCCGGAATGAACATTGCGAATACCAATGCCACCAGCATCGCAATCATCGCACCCATGAACAGACCGCTGAACTTCGACAGATCCACATTCGTCGTATGACCGATCACTGCGCAGGCAAAGAACATGACTGCCGCATATGCAAATGCATAGAAGATCGTGCTGACATCAAAGACCAGAGGCAGAATGGAGAAGGTAACACCGGTCAGTGCCGCATATCCGTAGAATTTCGCGGTCATGCCCTGGGCATCCATTCTCGAAAGACTTGCACTGAGGCTTCCGCACAGAACCAGCTGCACGATTGCAACAATCAGAAACATCAGGCTGCTGGCAAGAACCACATACAGGCCGCTTGCATAGACTGCGAACGCTACTGCTGCCGTAATGACCATCGCAATGCCCATCTTGGTCATCACTTTTGTGATATATGCCTTCAAGCCGCCAGCTTCGCCGGCATAAGCTTCACGATTGAACTCACTCATTTCAGATTCCATCCTTTCCGGAACAATCCCCTTTGAAGGGATATTCTCATCATATTGAAAACCAGGTCTGTTTCAAGAAATGTGAACAAAACTTCAGATAAGAGAATACAGATCCGCAATTCTGTCAATCCAGGGGACTGCCGCACCAGGCACAGTACTTCGCACCCGGATCATTCGGTGCTCCGCATGCCCTGCATACTTTCTTCTGAGGCACCGGATTCAGCCATTCTGCCAATAGATCCGCCGCATCCGGATTTCCTGCCTCATAGCCCAGGATCTCAAGATCCTGCCGGTTCTGCAGCTTCACGCTGAGCCATACCTTGACTCTCTTTCCGCCATGTTCTCCAGAAGGATCAATGGATTCAATCGAATTCCGGTAATAGATCCGGTAATCAAGTCCTTCCCGGTACAGCAGCCAGGCACCGCCGGTATAGAGCGTGCCGCTGTGATCCACCATGCGGAACTCTTCATCGTCAAACGAATCTTCATGTCCTGCCTGTGCCCGGAAGAGGCGGCGCTTCAATCCCGCCCACTTCGATCTTCCGAACAGCAATCCAACCACAACGCTGACAACCGTCATCACGATCGCAAGAATCCGGTAATCCTGCTGAAACCAGGAAGGCAGTTCCAGCGCATAGAGCAGAATCACGATGCCGATCAGACATCCCGCCTCGAGCCCATTCAGAAGATATACCTGCATGATCTGCTGTCTGATCTTTCTGCTGTTACTTCTCATCCGTTCTCCTCCAGTCCAGAATCTCTTCTTTCATCCGGCTGCGTTCTGTTTCCTCAAGACTATTGAACCAGTGTACCGGCATCTGATGATTCAGCCATGTATACTGCCGCTTTGCATAATGCCTGCTGTTCTTCTGAATCAGCTCTTTCGTTTCCTCCAGGCTCATGCTTCCGTCAAAGTATTCCCGGAATTCCTGATACCCGATTCCCCGCATGCCCGGATCATCAAACGTATATCCCTTTTCCAGCAATCCCTTCACTTCTTCTTCCAGGCCATCCCGGAACATCTGCTCTACCCGCTGATTGATCCGTTCATAGAGGACATCCCGATCCATCGTGCAGCCGGCAATGAAGACATCATAGATCGGCTCATGTTTCTGATTCTGCTCCACTTCGCTCTGCCGATGCCCGGTCCGCTTCAGAATCGTCAGCGTTCTGAGAATTCTTCTGCGGTTATGCGGATGAATCTTCTGTGCCTGAATCGGATCCTGCTTCACCAGCATCGCATAGAGCTCTTCACTGTCAAGCTGTTCCAGTTCCGGATCTGCCGGAGAATCTCCTTCTTCTGCTTCAAACGTATAATCGTAGAGACATGCTTTCAGGTAGTATCCAGTCCCTCCGGCAATGATCGGAAACGGATCCTGCTCCTCAATCAGTGGTCTTGCCATCTTCTGAAACTCACAGGCACTGTACGGCTCATCCGGATCCAGAATATCAATCAGCTCATGCGGAATGTCTCCGCGCTCTTCCTTCGTCACCTTTCCGGAGCCGATATCAAGTCCGCGGTATACCTGGATCGAATCGCCGCTGATGATTCTGCCATGCAGAAGCCTTGCCATCTCAAGCGAGAACGAGGTCTTCCCGGAAGCAGTCGGGCCGGCAATCACAAGCACCTTCTTCATCGGAACTCCTTTGCCAGATCCCTTTCCTCGATGATCACGAACGTTGCATGCCCCGAAGGACTCTGATACGGATTCGCGCAGGCAGAGAGATCCTGCAGGAACTGATTCATCTCAGCCAAAGCGAGCTTCCTGCATGCATGAATCGCATGCGTGCTGGCAAGCTCTGCGATCTTCTTTCCGGCAATTCTTCTGATCCCTGCCTTTTCTTCTTCCGCAAACAGATCAAGCACATCATAGAGAACCTTTTCTTCTTCCAGTCCGCTCATCCATGCAGGAATGCTGCGGACCAGCAGCGTATCCGGGCCGAAGGATTCAAAAGAGATCCGCAGGTCTTCCGCAAAGGCATTAAGCTCAGCAAGCCTCTGCACGACATCATCCGACGTCTTCAGAGTCAGCGGCACCAGCAGATCCTGCATCGTCTCATTGTTCTGAATCTGACGTTCGATTTTCTCATAGGCAATTCGCTGGGAAGCAGCTTTCTGATCGATGACCGCAAGTCCCTGCTCTGTGCTGCAGAGAATATAAGAAGAATGCAGCTGCCCGATGACCGTCATCTCAGGAAACGTACGTTCCGGATACTGCCCAGCAGGTTCCTGCAGGGTCTCTGCCATGATCGGTTCCCGCTTTGCTGGTTCTGCGAGATCTTTCTTTTCTTCAGCGGGTTCTGGTTCTGTCTTTTTCTCAAGCGCTGCTTGCGGCTTTGGTGACACAGCTGGCGCATGCTGAAACGCGTCAAATTCCATCCGCATCTGCGCTGCTGCAGGTGCTTCCTGTGCACACCGCACTTTCGGTGCCAGCATCTGCCTGGAAAGTGTTTCTGCTACGGAATCCCGGATCAGATATTCCAGCTGATTTTCCTTCGAAAGCCTTACTTCCCATTTGCTTGGATGCACATTCACATCCAGCAGGTGCGGATCCATCGAGATATTCACCACTGCCAGCGGATACCTTCCCTGCGGGAGATATGCTTCATAGCCATCCAGAATCGACTTATACAGCCGGAAGGTCTTCACCATTCTGCCATTCAGGAATACCTGCATGAAATTCCGGGAAGCACGGTTCACTTCCGGCTTCACAAGATAACCGCTGCCCTTGTAATCGAAGTCTTCCATATTGATCGGAATCGCCTTTTCCGCAGCTTCCCTTCCCCAGCAGAGATACAGGACTTCCTGCAGATCTCCGCTTCCGGAAGTACGGAACGCTTCTCTGCCATTTGAAAGAAACGTGAAGGCAATTTCCGGATGAGACAATGCGAATTTCATGATGATGTCCTGGATCAGCGAATTCTCATACGCTCCGGAACGCAGATGCTTAAGTCTTGCCGGGGTCCGGTAGAACAGACCCTCCACGCTGATCTCCGTGCCCTGATCCGAAGGATAGGGCTCTGCAGATTTCAGTTCTCCATACTCCATCTTCACCCGGGTGGAATCCGTGCCATCACTCGTCACCAGCGTCAGCTTTGACACACTGGCAATACTCGGAAGCGCTTCGCCCCGGAAGCCGAGCGTACTGATATCCCAGAGGTCATTCTGCCCTCTGATCTTGGAAGTCGCATGCCTGCCGAAGCAGTTCACGGCATCTTCGCTGTCCATGCCGCAGCCATTGTCGCTGACCGTGACCCGATCGATGCCGCCATTCTCTACAGAAACCGAAATCCGCGTGGAACCTGCATCAATCGAGTTTTCCACAAGTTCCTTGACGACTCCCATCGGCCGCTCCACCACTTCTCCGGCAGCGATCATATTGGCAGTCTGTGCATCCAGCTGATGTATTCTTCCCATAAGTGAGAAAATTATAGCATGGTTTCGTTTCTCTCTGACCGCAGAGCTTCCGCTATAATAGGCTCATGAAACTGAGCCAGGAATACCGGGAAGCAGAAGTCATTCAGAAATCCAGATTTCTTGCCTGTGCTGCCCGCACCGAAACCGAAGAAGAAGCACGTGCCTACATTGCCCGCATCCGCAATGAATTTCCTGATGCCACGCATGTATGCACTGCCTATCTCATCGGTCCTTCCAACCAGATCCAGCGCTCCAGCGACAACAAGGAGCCATCCGGAACCGCCGGCATTCCGATTCTGGAAAGTCTCCTGAAATCCGGGCTCACCGATACGACCGTCTGCGTCGTCCGCTATTTCGGCGGCATCAAGCTCGGCACCGGCGGCCTGATCCGTGCCTATGGCGGCATCGCTGCTTCTGCTCTCTCCCATGCCCCGAAAGTAAAAGAGGTTCCTGTGAACCTCTATCGCGTCGTCTATCCTTATTCCCTTTCCGGCACTCTGGAATCCTGGCTCCGCACCAATATGATCCAGCCGGAATTCTCCTATGCAGAAGAAGTGACCTGCACGTTTGCCAGCATGAGGGATGATATTCCGGCGCAGATCAATGATCGTTCCCGCGGAACGGTCCAGGCAGAATTTCTGGGTACCGATACCCAGGAAACTCCGGTCTGATCACTTCGGAATCAGCCAGAGATCCAGATCACAGTTTCCTTCAATCCCATCAATCGTTCCGGTATTGGAATACTGCCATATCACAAACGTATAGATGAAATCCGGATAGTCTTCCCCATACCCAGCAATCCAGAAGTCCACTTCTTCCTGCAGGTCTTCCATATGGATCGACGTATACATCCAGCTGTCAGACCCATATACCAGAACGGAATACCCAGCTTCTTTCATCACTCTGCAGAACGCTGCCGCAATGGCAGTTTTTTCCTCTGCATTCAGGCCCTGGATGCGATCATGATCCGACACGATCTCCATGTCAAACGCCACCGTACCGACCGTATACGGAGAAATCAGATTCAGCACATACGCTGCTTCTTCCTCTGCTTCTTCGACACTTACTGCCTGCGAAAACCAGTAGACATCTGTCTCGATTCCCGCCGCAGAAGCCCCCTCCATATTCGCCGTGAAGTAATCATCCGTATGCAGTTCACCCGTCTCATAGCCCCGGTATCCAGCCCGGATAAACGCAAACTCCGCACCAGCTGCCGCTACCTTCTGCCAGTCGATCTCCTGCTGGCGGAAGGATACATCAATTCCGAACTTCGACGTATAGGAATCATCTTCAAATGCCAGATGACCATCCTGCTCCTTCAGCGAAGACCAGTCATAGTCATTACGCCAGATCGGATCCGGGATTGCTGTGGCGGCTGCTTCCGAAGACGTCTGTTCATACGAAAAGAGTGTCTTTGCCAGCATGACCAGCAGAAATACGGTCAATGCAAGCACTGCCACTCTGGAGATTCTGATTCTTCTGCGCCGCTTCTTCTTTCTCACCCGGGCATTATATCATGCTGAGCCTCCTGTCTGCGGCAAGCCTCCATGCAGAAATGGGCAGAAGGAATCTCTGGCAGCCAGAAAGCGAACCTTGAAAGCAGACTGCTGTCAATTTCCAGGAAAACCATGCGGCCATCTGATTTCACCCGATAGCGGATTATGATCTGGCGGTACATGGCATGCATCCAAAGATCCCTGCAGGACTTGCAGGGATCAGGATGCTGATTCATGCTCTATGCTTCATGAAGGCTTGCCCGCACCTTCTCTTTCACCCGCTGCAGGCGGCCGTCATAAGCCTTGTAGGAAAGATGCAGGCGCTGACAGGATTCCTCATATGAAGACCCGGACTCCCATTCTCTCAGCACCTTCTGTTCCATCGGCTTCAGTCCCTCTACGGTCTGATTCAGACGCAGATTTGCTTCCTTGTAGCTCAGTGCATACTCCGGTTCCGCAAGCAGATCACGCGACTTCACAACATCATAGATCGTCGTGTTTTCGCAGATCTCGCTGTCTAAAGAAACCATGGTATGAAACGGAACATCCGCACTGCTGTTGTAATGCTTGATTCTCTGGAATATCTTCCGCTTCGCAATCAGCTGCAGATAAGAACGGAATGAACAGCCTTGATCAAACCGATAGCATTCTGCTGCCGCCACCAGCATGATTCTGGATTCCTGCAGGAATTCCTCCCGGTACAGTGCCATCATGCGATTGGACGCAACAATCTGATTCACCTGTGCTCTCAGCATCGGCTCATGTTCGGCCGCCAGCACCCGCAGACCATCGCTCTGATTCTGATGATAGAAGTAAAGCAGCTCATAGGAATTTCGTGCCATAGCATTCCTCCCGGAATCAGCCTAGCCCTTGTTCCTGCGTGCGCTTCCTCCATCCTTCCGGTTTACTCCCCGGTTTCTCACCGGTTTTCCACTCAGAGCGGATTCCTGCTGCTCCAGATCTGATACATCAGGATGCCCGCAGATACTGACGCATTCAGAGAAGAAATCTTTCCCTCCATCGGCAGCGAGACAACATAATCGCATTCTTTCTGCAGAAGTCTGGAAATTCCCTTTCCCTCATTGCCGATGACCAGCACTGCATTGAAGTCATACTTCAGAGACCGGTAATCCACGCCATCCATATCAGCTCCGATGATCCAGTATCCCTTCTTCTTCAGATCCTGGGCAGTTCTGGTCAGATTCGTCACTGCCGCACACTTCACGGTATCCGCAGCACCAGCCGAAACCTTTGCCACTGACGGAGTCAGACCGGCATTATGCGTCTTCTTGAAGATCACTCCATCAGCCTGAACCGCATCTGCTGTTCTCAGCACTGCACCGAGATTATGCGGATCCTCCATCTCATCCAGCATGATCAGAAACCCATACTGATTTTTCTTTTCCTTCACGAGATCATCTACGGTATAAAGCTTATAATCCTCAATCTCGGCAGCCACCCCCTGGGTATGATCGCTCCTGGTCATCTTTTCCAGTGCATGCTTATCCAATAACTTCACCGGAACATGTTTCTTTCCTGCCAGTTCCTCGATTTCAGGATCCTTCGCAGCCAGATAAACCTGATAGACCTTCCGATCTCCCATCAGCAGCTGTCTGACTACATTCTTTCCATACATCAGCTGAGTCATAACGTATCCTCTTCTGTCACTTTCCGGAACAGCTCTCTGATCCGTTCCTCTTTTCCCTGCAGATCCAGCATGCCGATGATCGCCTCAAAGCCCGTCGACTTCCGGTATACTGCGACCGAAGCACTCTTCGGCACGACGCCGGAATGATCATTCCGCCCCCGGCGGAACACTTCTTCCTCTTCTTCCGTAAATAACTGTTCTTCATGAAGACGGTCGTAGAACGAAGCCTGTGCCCCGGCACTCACGAAATGAATCGTCTTTTTCTGCAGCTGCGAGCCTTTTCCTTCGCCCTGTTCAATCAGATACCGGCGCACCAGATACGACCAGACTGCATCTCCGAGATAGGCCAGCGTCCTTCCGGAACACTCATTTACATTCATCAGAGCAATCCCTTCGCCATCAGCTCTGCCCGATAGCCATCCGCTGCCGCAAAATCCTTTGCCTGCTTTGCGTCATTCCACTTTGCAAACAGCTTCCGGTCTTCTTCACTCACCACCGGTGTTTCCACCCTGATGCCAAGAATGTCCAGCATCTTCACAACGCTGTTCCGTAACTTTCCGGCTTCTTTCCAGTCCGGCTCTCTCGTCCTGAGCATACTGTTGAGCCTGCGCACCGTTTCGAAAATCACCGTATACGCATTCGGCGTATTCATGTCATCATCCATCTGATCCAGGAAGGCTCGGAAAGAAGCCTCCTCATATCCTTCCGGTTCTGCTTCTTTGGCAAGCTGCGACTTGATATCGTACTGACGGATCGGCGTCAGAACTTTCTCCAGTTCCTTTCTGGCAGTATCAATCGTCTCTTCACTGAAGTTCAGTTCCTTGCGGTAATGCACCGAAGACATCAGCCATCTGGTCAGATTCGTGCCAAGACGATCCAGCACATCCTTTGCCCATAATGTATTGCCAAGCGACTTCGACATCTTCTCGCCGTTGATGTTGATCATCGCATTATGAACCCAGTAATTCGCCAGCGTATTATGATGCAGCGACTCCTGCTGCGCGCACTCATTCTCATGATGCGGGAATCTGAGATCGGCACCGCCGCCATGGATATCAATCTTCTCACCGAGATTCTGATTGATCATCACAACGCACTCGGTATGCCAACCCGGTCTTCCTTTTCCCCACGGGCTGTCCCACTGGATGCCCTTGTCTGTCTTCTTCCATAAGGCAAAGTCATACGGATTTTTCTTTCCCTCATTCACATCGATGCGGGCACCTGCCTCCAGGTAATCCAGCTTCTGATGCGAAATCTCTCCATACTTCGGATCACTGTCCACGCTGTAGTACACATCGCCATTGTCAGCGACATATGCAGCCCCGGCTTTCACCAGATCCGCAATGAAGGAGATGATGCCATCCATCGTCTCCGTAACTCTCGGCGTCACATCCGGAAGCTCTGTATTCAGCTGCTTTCTCAGATCCTGATATGCCTTGATATAGCGATCCGTGATCACCGATTCGCTGACATTTTCCTCAATTGCCTTATTGATGATCTTGTCATCCACATCCGTAAAGTTCGAAACATACTTCACCGTATATCCCTCTGCCTCAAACAGACGCTTCAGCACATCAAAGACGACCATCGGCCTGGCATTGCCGATATGCGCATAGTTGTAGACCGTAGGTCCGCATACATACATGTCCACATGTCCCTCATGAATCGGCTTGAATTCCTCTACCTGAAGATCCTTCGTGTTATAAAGTCTGATCATTGTCTCCTCCCGAAAAGAAGCGCCCATAAAAGGCGCTTCTGCTTTTCCACTTTTACTGCGGCTGCCCCTTAACGCAGGACATCTACGTTCTGCCCTACCTTATCGGGCAGTCCCTCCCGGATGCATTCCCTGCAGCTCTTCCGCCAGGCACTTCCACCATGCATGCCACTCTCTTGCGCGTTTTCCTGCAGATACTAGTTCCGTTCTCAGGTTTATCCGAATTATATCCTAACCCGTCAGAGTTTACCAGGTCTGTTCCGTTCCTTCCTCACTTGCCGGTGCCGTCGTCTCCGGAGCAGTCCAGATCGTCGGCGTAGGGGTCGGAGTTGGTGTCGTATAAGTCGTCTCTTCCTTCGCCACTTCGGTTCCGTTCATCGCGGTTCCTTCCGTATATGCTTCGCCATTCACGGTCAGCGTGAAGCCATTCAGTTTCACTGCCGTCTTTGAACAAGTCAGGCCGCTGACGTAGCTGTCTGCGGTCAGCGTCCACTCTGCATTTCCTTCCAGATCTACATATACCTCGCCGCCATAGCTGCTGTAAGGATTGACCGCCCCATTGAATACCGTTCCGTCATTCAGCATCAGGTTCAGCGTCGATCCGCTGCTGATCGTGAAGTTTCCATTCAGCTGCTGATTCTCAGCCGTGAAGTTCACATTGGCACCGCTTGAGCCAGCTCCCTGCGAAGCAATCAGAAGATTGCTGTCATACGGATTGATCGCCACATCATTCAGATACACATCCGCACTGGAATAAGCCCGGAAAACCGTTCCGTATTCACAGTTCAGCGTTCCGCCGTTCATCGTGAACGAAGCAGACTTCCCATCCGTATTTCCAGATGTCTGATAGAACAGCACTGCCTGATACTCATTGACATCCACATAATTCGAACCGCGCTGATACGTGAGATAGGTGCTCGGATGAATATCTTCTGCTGTCCTTGTATGATCTCCCGTCACGGTGCAGTTCACCAGCGTGACCTCATGCGGCCCGTCAATGATCACAGCCGGAGATACGATTGCCGAAAGCTCGGCACCGGAAACCGTAACACTGCCGCTGCTCTGAATCGCCGGGGCAAGGATTCCATATGCTGAATAGGTCCCGCCATCCACGGTCAGCTTGCTCTGATCTCCATCCGCCTGCAGCGCTGGCGAGTAATCGCCATGCGTCGTAACAGCCAGATTGGATGCCGATACCGAAGAACCGGAAGCAGCCCGGATTCCATCTGAATACGAAGCACTCGTGAACACCGTGGAATCAGAAATCTGAACCGCTGTGCCGCTGCCGATGCTGCAGAGCCCGTATGCATACGTTCCATTCGTCTCAATCTCCGCATTGGAAACTGTCGCCTGTCCGCTGTTCTTCACGCTGATCGCCGCATTATCCGCATTCGCTTCGGATTCTTCAGTGCCATCGCCGATCTTCGTGACGGAAATCCTGTCATAAGCAGCCTTCTTGCCATTCACCTCCAGAGCATTCCCCGGGGTCTCATTGTTCGTATATTCTCTGCGCGGCCCCGGTGCAGCAGCCACACCAGCTGGCTGACTGCTCGCAGAGGGTGATGCAGTCGCTTCTGCTGAAGAAGTGCTGCCTCCGCATCCCGCCAGCATCACACATAGTATTCCTGCAAGCAGTTCTTTCCCTGTCTGTCTGTTCTTCATCGCCTGATTCTCCTGAAATTCTCTCCTATTATACGACACCCGGAACCACGCAAAAAATTTCTTCTCTGCCAGGCTGCCAAGTCAGAAAAAGGATCCTGATCATGTCGATATCAGCAATCCTTCTTCACTTCTGAATCCGGTATGTCTGCGGCATTCGGGAAATCTCTGATGAACTCTTTCGCATCTTTCTCAGAAGAACGGATAGTCAGTTCCGGTTCACTGATCTTCTCCTTCCTTTCAGACTCCTTCTGCATAGGAATCTCCTTGAGAGGCGGGTCTTTCGGCTCTGCGCGTTTCAGCTGCAGATTATCTACCCACTTCGTGGTATATTTGCGCATTGAAAAATAGCCGAACAGCGATACAAGAGCAGCACCGCATACATCCACGATAATGTCTTTCATCGTATCTGCCAATGCGGCTCTCCCGACAAACGGAACCCCATCCTCAGTCATGAACTTCTGCATATTCAATCCGAGAATGCCATCAAACGTGAATTCATAAATCTCCCACAATGCGCCGCAGGTCACTGCAAAACAGAATGCAAACAATGCGATGAACCCCGGGGACAGATTGAATGGCACATGCTCGCTGTCATTCAGAATCGAGATGATGGAGAATGCAAGCGTACCCAGCATGCCTGCACTGAAGAAATGCAGGAATGTATCCCAATGCGGAACATTGTAATAGAAACTTCTTGTCTCTCCCAGGAAGATTGCACAGTACAGGAAGATCTCAAACGGAATCAGCATTCCTGATGGAATTCTGATCTTCAGATTCTTCTCCACCTTCGATGGCAGATTCATGCAGATGACGCCGAGAATCGACTCGGTGAACATCAGCGTATAATACGCCTTCGGATGCACATACTCTGGTGCCCCATCCGGAACTTCCGATGGCGCAGTCGCGATCAGAATGCCGATGATGATCACAGAAGCCCACATCGTGATAATCACGAAGCTATAGACCAGCTTCTGCGTTCTTTCCTGTCTTTCCTTCTCTTCCGGAGAAGGATCTATCTCCATCCTCTGATTCAGTTTCATAAGCTATCCCTGATAATTCCAAGTATATCTTCTCTGCTGAGATTCACGAAAGCAGAATCGAATCCTTTCATACGGATTGCCTCATCTGTCATCGATTCTGCCAGAGAATCATCCGGAATCCCGATCTCGCGAAGCGTTGAAGGAAGTCCGCACGACGCAAAGAAAGCCTGCAGTGCATCAATTCCCATCTCTGCTTCCTTCATCGGATCTTCTTCCTGGATATTCCATACCTTCTCTGCAAACCGATCGAATCTCTTCACGGTCGCAGGTGTGAGGATTCTTCTCATCCAGTGCGGAGTGATGATCGCCAGGGATTCGCCATGATTCACATCATAAAATGCACTCAGCTCATGGCTGATCGGATGGCAGCTCCAGGATCCTTTCTTTCCGGCAGAAGTGATCTGACTGATGCCGAGTGTTCCTGCCCACATCAGATTTGCCCTTGCAGAATAATTATAAGGATCTCCTAGTGCCTTCGGAAGTTCCTGGATCACAGTCCTGAGCAGTCCTTCGGCCAGCTCATCGGCAATCACCGCATCTTCCACCCGGCTGAAATAGTTCTCCATGATATGACTCATGATATCAGCAGAACCAGCCGCAGTCTGTCTTCTGGAGACCGAGAACGTATAAGAAGGATCACAGATTGAAAGAACCGGATAGTGATACGGAGACTTGCAGCCCTTCTTCAGCTTCTTCTCCGGCCAGGAAATCACAGCCGTATTGTTCATCTCAGAGCCCGTAGCCGCAAGCGTAAGCACCGTAAACACCGGCAGTGCCCCGTGAATCAGAGCAGGATTCATGACCATCTCCCATGGATCTGCATCATTCACGGCACAGTCCGCAACCATCTTGGCACAATCCAGCACCGATCCTCCGCCCGCTGCCAGAACAATCTTCACCTGGTTTTTACGGCAGAGATCTCTTCCCCTGATTACCGTGGAAATCCGGGGATTGGGCTCAATGCCCGATAATTCCACGATCGTAAATCCCTTCAGCACTCTCTGAATGTCGTCGTATACTCCGTTCTTCCTGATGGATCCTCCGCCATAGCAGAGCAGCACCGTATCCCCATACGGTCTCATCGCATCCGCAAGATGCTCAATCTGTCCTTTTCCGAACAGCACTTCTGTCGGTATTCTGAAATCAAAGTTTTCCATGCCCTTACAGTAACACAAAAGAGGGTTCTGAACCCTCTTAATGTGTGAGATAGAAGCTGTAAATCGAATTGCCGACCGAAATCCAGTCATCCAGGTCCGTCATCCAGATCAGATCATTTTCCGACAGGATACCGTTCCGGATCAGTTTGATCAGTTCTTCATCGGTATACGGTCCGTACTTCTGCCCATCTTCCTTGGCGTAATACCAGACCTTGTCACTATTATCTGCAATTGCCATGACGGTCTCCTTTCAATCAGTTGCTGCCACTCGGACCATCGCCGCTGCCGCTGTCCGGTGTCGCTGTCGGAGCTGGAGTCGGAGTCGGATCAGTATACTGGTAGGTAATATTTCCGAGATTGCTGGTAGAAGAAGAATACTTTGTCGTATCAGCAGGAACTGCTTCTACAGTAATGGAATAGCTTGTGCCATTGCTCAACGCATCCGTCCAGGTAATGGAATTCGTCGTCGTATTATGGGTCACGCTATTGATCGTCACATTGTACGAAGCAGCCCCTGATACAGCATTCCACGTAATCGTCCAGCTGTGATCCGGATTGACTGCATAAGAGTTCAGACTCGTCGTGCCGAGCGGCGTTGTGATCGTCTTGACCTCAATGGACACTGAACCGGCATCGCTGCTTGCATACTTCTTCTCGCCATCTGCAGGGTTGGCAATAACCTGAATCGTATAGGTTCCGACAGGCATATTGCTCAGGGTGACGGAAGTATCCTTTACGGTATTCGAATAATCCTGGAACTGAACGGTGTAGGAATCCGCGTTTGGAACTGCATCCCAGCTTACTGTCACATCCGTATTCGAACTGCTCTGCACTGCCTTGGCACTCGGAGTTGCCAGCTTGATCTGATTTGCGGTGTAAGTATAGCTGACAGACAGAGCATCGGAATTCGCATACTTGTCTGTGTTGTTGGAACATGAAGTGATCGTGATCGTATAAGTCGTTCCGTTGTCGAGCTTATCAGAAGAAATGCTTGCGGAATTCTTCGCCGCCTTCACAGAAGTCTGCGGAGTCGTGCTGACAGTCACCGTATAATAATCCGCATTCTGAACTGCATTCCAGGTAATCGTGAGATTTGCGGCGGTCACGGAGAACTGCACATTCGCAGCCTGAGCAAGCTTCTCTGTTTCTGCAGAAGGAGTCGGAGCAGCTTCACTGCTTTCCGTATACACGCTGTAATTGTTATCGCCGGCACCGACAATCGTTCCGGAAGAACTTAATGCGACCAGCGTATTTCCTCTTGCGGCAATATACTTCACGCCGCTGAAGTTCTTAATGCTATCGCTGATCTTGCTGTCATCAGAATCTGAAATCACGGTAATCTTGCCGCCGGAAAGTCCTGCCACGAAGGTATTCCCAGCTGCCACCTGCGTCATGCCGCTCCATTTCGAAGTATCAGGCGCTGTTCCGCTGATGCTGTAGCAGCTGACGGTTCCGTTCGAGAACAGAACGAGAATATACGAATCGCTGATTGAAACACTCTGCACCTTGGTCAGAGACTCCAGCTGAGAAGAAACACTGAGCGTTCCTGCAACCTTGAGCGTCTTGTCCGTCGTCAGGCCGATCGTGAATTCATTGCCTGCATAAACCTTGCTGATATTCGTCCAGTCGCTGACGGAGCATGCATTGTCACTGCCCGAGCAGATGACTGTGCCATCAGACTTCACGGCAGCAGAATGAGAAGTTCCGGCAGCCACCATGGTCAGATCCGTCCATTTGGAGACCGAGCACGCACTGCTCGATCCGGCACAGGTAGCCGTTCCGTCCTTCTTCAGGCCGATTGCCCACGTAGGACCGGCACTGACCTGAACAAGATCTCCGGTTTCAATTGCTGGAACCGAAGTACCCATCTTTGTGACATCTCCGCCATCTTCGACATAGATCGAGAAGGTATTGCCCAGAGCCAGACGGTTTGTATCACCCGCCGAGAGCGTATCACTGCTTCTGCCCCCGAGCATATTCACGATCATGACAATCAGAATCACTGCGGCTGCCGCAATCGCAATCAGAAGATACAGTCTCTTCTGATCCATCTTAGCAGGCTGCTTCTTCTTTGCAGCTGCCTGCTTCGGCTTGCGCGGAGCTTCTTTTACTTCTTCCTCTTCTTCTGCTTCCTCTCCCTCTTCGGAATCATCATCAACAATCCTGTTGACAGTTGTGGACTCAAAGGAACCGGAATCTGCAGAAGCTGCATCTCGGAGATCTCTGGTCTTAGTCACTTCCAGCGTATCATCTGCCTTCGGCGTATTCTCCTCAAACCGCATGGTCTGATCGATATCCATGCGCGTCTGATTGATATTGCCAGGCTGTGCATCCGGATTCATCAGATCCGCAAATGGAATCTGCACACTGTCAAAGTCCTCATCCAGCCTCGGCAGCGTCACAGAACGGGCATTGTCCGCCAGATCCTGCAGAGGAACCCCGTACAGATCAGCCAGAGCCTTGAGAAGGAAAATCGAAGGAACAGAATTTCCATTCTCCCAGTTCATATATTCCTGGACGGTCACGCCAAGTCTGGCGGCCAGATCTCCCTGCGCATAATTCAGGTGCTTGCGCAGAGCAGTCAGTTTTTCAGGAAGCCGATTTTCCATAGACAATCTCCTTATCCGGTCTTCATTTTAATGACGCTATGACCGCTTTTCAACTTTTACCGATTGACGCTGCGGATGCTGTCACGCATATATTCAATGATGCCGATTCTCACCATTGTTGAAGCCGCTCCATATGCAATTGAATAGCCCGCTCTGGTTTCCGTGATCCGGATGCTGCCGAGCTCACGCAGCTTATTGACATTCAGTTTCGTCGGATCATACAGGCTGACCACAACCCGGTCTACCGAAGAATGAATCAGCTTCACGTTCTCGATTCCGCCAAGTGCTTCAACGGTTCCCATGACCAGCCGATCCTTTCCGCCCGTATGGAATACGTCCAGGGCCAGACGGCGGAAATAGAGCCTCGTGAAGAAAAAATAGATCAGGAAGGAAATTCCTCCGACAATCAGGATTTTAATCAGCGTATCAGTCAGTGAACTGTTTCCGATATAGCTCAGATACTCCAGCAGCGTTCCTGGCATTGCCGTGATCGTGCTTGTCCCGCTGTAATTGAATCCGAGATACGTATGCATTGACTGGAATACCCCGAACAGAACTCCGGTATATCCGATGTGAAACAGAAACAGCAGCGGGCAGAGGAAAAACAGCATCAGTTCCACCGGCAGCAGCGTGCCGCTCAATAACGACATCGCTGTGACAAGAATATAAAGCATTCTCGTTCTTCTGCGCTCCAGCCGATCTGTCTGCATCGAGTACATTCCCCATAGAAGCCCTGGGATCGCAAACATATTGAGCACATAATACGGCGTGATGAACCTTCCGGTCATTCCTGAAATCGATCCTGCCGCAAGCTGCGCAGTCCAGATATTCACATCACCGGCGATATTCGTGCCAGCCATGGAAATCCAGGACCCGCCGCTGGTCCCGTACCAGAACGGCGACCGGATGATCGTGCCGAGATTCAGCACACTCAGCATACGCTCCATGATTCCAAATACCGCAAGATTCGCCGGATTCGTCGTATCGCTGGCAATATAAGTGATCGCTGCCTGCAGAGCCTCAATGATATATGGCCAGATATAAGCGATGATGATGCCGAAGATCGTGCTGAAAAACATCGTTCTGATCACGCAGAACGTATCTTTTGAAATAAACGAGAAAAAACCGTATTCACTGCGGATCCTGGATCTCGAATAGCTGCGCAGCGTGATAATCGAAACAATGGCCGTAGCTGCGAGTCCCGTCTGCAGCGGATAATGCACGCCGCCGCTCATCAAGGCCGTCGAAGCAGCCGTGAATGAGATTCCTAAGATCGAGGAATAAGCCGTCGTCGGCATAGAAGACGTTGCGAAGTACATCGTGACAATCTGGAAGACCACATAGCCCGAAAATGCCGAGATGATCGTGGTCGCACTGCCATTCTTTCTCGCTACCAGCCTGATCAGAAACAGCAGTGGGAAATTCACCAGCAGAAACGTGCCGAGACGCATTCCGGTCTGAGCAAGCAGGGTGATGAATTCATTATCAATCCGGATAAACGATTCGAATACTTCATTCGTAAGCAGATTTCCAAGTCCGAGCAGAACCTGTGCTGCCAGCATCACACAGATCGGAAAGTACAAGATTTCATACAGCGAATGCCAATTGCGCATCTGAAAGCTCCTTATTGACCTATTTTATCATGATTCTTCAGTCCCTAGAACAGACTCTGCAGACGATCAAAATAGGAGATATCTCTGCTCTTCAGCATTCTGACCTTCTTATGGTCTGAAACAGCAATCTTCACTTCATGCATCGCATCCATGCTGAACACCTCAGAATCCGCTCCCAGAAGCGCTCCTGTGAAACTATGCGACTCCAGCCTGATTTCCGTCTCCCGCTTCATCACGAACGAAGCCCCGAGAGAACGATATTTATTATGATGAATTCCGCCGATCTCGGACATCTGGATCAGATCCAGACCATCCTGGATCACCGCTCCGCCAAGCGAGCGATTATAAGCAGTACTGCCCAGCTGAGTAGAGATGCATAATCCAGTACCTCTGAACTCCTCGAACTTCCTGCCATTGATGATGACATTCATATCCTGCGTTCTTGCCGCATTCTCTACCCGGATCTCATTGACCCCGTAATATGTGCCGAGATCCGTATCCGCTCTCAGCATCGGATAGTCTTTCTCCCAGCATGAGCCATTCAGATATGCATTCAGGAATAATTTAAATTCGCCATCATGATAATCCGTATAGAATCCCAGCGTCCCGGTATGAATCCCATAGAACTGCACATGATCCAGCTGTTCCAGATAATAGTGAATCGCATAGAGGAACGTTCCATCCCCTCCGACTACGAACACGATCTCAGGATGTTCTTCATCCAGCACATGATCCTTCCCATTCAGGCGCTGGATCAGTTCTTTTTTCAATCTCTCGGATTCCGGATCCGGGCGTGCAATCACCGTAAATTTCTTCATAGCAAAAGTATAAAACACCAGTCCTCGTTCCGGTATCCTCTGCGCTCAATTCTTTTGTCTTGCAAAACCGGAAACACTTCATCCGAACACTGCCAAAAAAAGAAAGAAGACAGTCAAGATTCAACTGTCTTTCGTCTTTATGAATGCATGTGACCCTCAGAAACCTGCATTGTCAGAAAACTGTCCTTGACAACGGGGCCACTTCAGTTCAGATAATCTGCCCGATGCTTTTCTGCTGGCAAATCGTTTGCAGGATGATCTGCCTTCTTCCGGATCAGGGATGATACAGATACCCCTTGCCCCAGGCCATCAGGATATGTTGCGGACAATCGGGATCCTGCTCAATCTTTGCACGCAGATGACGCACATGGACATAGATCGTTCCTCTGCATGCATAGGGTTCCTGAGCAAAGACTTCGCGGTAGATCTGCTCACTGCTCACGACACAGTCCGGGTGCGCCATCAGCACCGACAGGATGCCGCACTCACTTTTCGTCAGATGCAATGCCTCGCCATCCGCATAGACAATCCGGTCTTGTTGATTAAGGCGAAGATTCATATTTACTTTCTGATCAGCTCACGATATTCATCGAGCGTAAGCTCTTTCTCCATACCCGAGGAATAAGAATACTGATCGATTGACAGGGTGCCGTACTTTGCCAGTGTGCAAAGATCATCGATGGAAAGCGCATCTGCCGCATTGATGTCATAGGTCCAGCTTCCCTCATCTGTTTCAATGGAGAGCGTGCCATAGCTGGAGAACTGATTCTCCAGATCGTCTTCCTGTTCTTCCCTTCTGCCGTAAAATTCATCGATGCTTTTCTGACGCAGCTTATCTAACATTTCTGCGGCCTTTGTATCGCTGTCATCAACCTTCAGATCTATTTCCAAAGTTACGCTGCCTTCATCATCATCGTTCCACGTATAATAGGAAATCGACTGTGCATTGCTGTAATCAATCGGCCGCTCTGCCATGAAAAATCCTTTTGTCCGCCAGCCGATGCCAGCGATCGCAAATGCACTCGCCGTCAGAATCAGAAACTGGATGATCATCTTCCAGTTCGGCCTGATCGTTCTCCGATATACAAACTGCGAGACCAGGAATGCCGCAAAGATCAGGATAAACATCATGAATTCCACATCGCCTCTGAACGTGCCTGCTGCCAGGATCAGAAGACACAGTGCCGTATAAATCCGGATCACCAGCGGATATGCAAGAGTATTGTCTGAAAGCTGTTCAGCCCGCTCAAGTCTCCGGTCAAGATAATTTGCCTTCAGAAGGAGAATGGAAACCAGCAGGAACCCGATGAGGATCAGTGTCCGAGGAAGCAGGGAATCCTGCCCAAGCACATTCAGATTTACCGGCAATGCATCTGAAATAGCACTGCCCACCAGACTGCCTGTCGTGTAGACTGGTGACAGCCAGCTGATCTTCTCCAGGTCAGGAGTGCTAAGCCCTGCCACAAGGCTCGAAAACACATTTCCTGCCGTCAGCATGATCATCACCGGCAGAAAATGATATGCTCCCAGCATGACCACCCCATCCAGTGCATTGTTGGCAACCAGATATAACCCGGTATTGAACAATAGCAGGACCGCACTTCCCAGGGCCATCTCTGCTAGTGCAATCAGATAGCCAGACAGATACAGCTCCCCGTGTGCCAGCCCAATGATCGCTGGAATAATTGTTCCAAGGAAAAAGAATCCAAAACAGACAAGGAAGGCAGCAGTCATTGACGTTATCAGCATCTCTTTCCGCGTATAAGGAAGAGCCCCGTAAACATCACAGCTCTTCTTGGTATGCATCCAGGTGAAAAGATAAATCGGAATTCCGAACGACAGCAGAACGCTCATGACCATGCATGCCGTAAACGTACTGGACAGAATCGAATTCATTCCGTGATCCGGTGCATAAAGAGACGGACCTGTCATGAAGGAAGACAGCGCAATCGTCATGTAGAAGATAAAGAAGAACACCAGCGGCACCCGATGATACCGCACAAGAAATCGGAAATAGCTTTTATTCATGATGCTCTCCCTTCTTTTCCACTTCATAGATAAACAGTTCTTCAAAGCTCACCGGCAGCACATCGATCAGCACCGGCTTCAGCGCTTCAATCTTCTTCTGAACCTCACTCTGACTGCCCCGGATGACCGCCTTGACGACACGCCCTTCAATCTCCAGATGCAGCACATCCAGATCCTTGAATACATCTGCCGGCACATTGCCAGCAAAGGCAGCCTGATATTTATTGATATTCTCCCGGGAAGCGATCAGGTCTCCGTACGTGAGCATCACACCATCTTCCAGAATGCCATAGCTGTCACAGATGTCTTCCAGTTCCCGCAGATTATGCGACGAAATGATTACCGTCAGCTTCTCATCCTCCACCAGATCTGCAAGAATCTGCTTGAAATGCAGCCGGGCAATCGGCTCCAGACCATCGTAAGCCTCATCCAGCAGCAATAGCTTCGGATGCGTGCAAAGCGCAAACAGCAAGGCCGTTCTTCGCTTCATCCCTTTGGACAGGTTCAGAATCCGCATCGATGGATTCAGCCCGAAGATCTCACAGTACTTCCTAAACGCCGCCTCATCGAACTGATAGAGCGAGGCATAGAAATTCTTCATCGACGCAATCGTCGCCCCGATCGGATAATACGGCTCATCACTGACAAAGGAGATGGATTGGCGGATATTCGGATCCCGGAATGTATCATGGTCATTGAAAGAAACGGTACCCTGATCTGCTTCATAGACACCGGAGATCAGTCTCAGCAACGTGCTTTTGCCTGCCCCGTTGACCCCGACGAGGCCAAAGACGGAACCTTCCTGTACGGCCAGATTCAATCCCTTCAGAACTTCAGTTGTTCCGAAGTTTTTATATACATTTTCAATTTTCAGCATCTGTCTTCTCCCCATACGCAGCATCTGCGCATGTCAGAATCGTCTCTTTTGCGATTCCTTCCTCTCTCCACTGTTTCATGACAGCCATTACCCGATCATCGATCATCCGTGTCTGCTTCACTTCTGCCACATAAACCCCTTTCTTCGGGATGTTATTGACATAGCCATCCTGCTCGAGCTTTGCATAAGCCTTGGCAACGGTATTAGGATTAATCCCGTTATCTATCGCCATCTGTCTCACCGATGGCAGCCGATCCCCAGGTGCCAGCACACCCGTTTCTATGAAACGCATGATCTGTGTCTCAATCTGTTCAAAGATCGGAACTTTGCTCTGAATATTCAATAAGAACATGCGGCCTCCCTTCGATCATCTGTCTTATCTGTACCATCTGATTGAACTGTACCATCTGTATTATCTGATGTCAACAGGAACAGAAAAAGCCGGATTCACAGGAATCATGACTTCCCGCAAATCCGGCTTCTTTTTTTTCGCAGATAACACCTGATCAAGTGCACTGTTCAGAAATTCTGAACAATTCGTTTTACTGAATTCTTGTGCCCGGCTCAAGACCGTTTACTTCGACGACTGCAATCTCGTCTTTGTTCTTTCCTGCCAGCAGCATGCCCTGGCTTTCTACCCCGCGGATGACTGCAGGCTTGAGGTTGGCAATCACAACGATGCTCTTGCCGATCATCTGGCCAGGCGTATAGCTTCCGGCAAGACCCGATACGATCTGACGGATATCGCCATTGCCAAGATCTACTTTCTCGATCAGCAGGGTATCAGCCTTCGGATGCTTCTCGCAGGAGAGCACTTTGCCGACCCGAAGATCCAGCTTGCCGAAATCTTCCATTGCGATTTCCGGCTTCTTCTCCGTCTCTGCTTTCAGCTTGCGCATAGCCTCCTGCTGTTTCTCTTCAATCACCGCAACCTTGGCCATGACTTCTTTCTCATCCAGTCTCCGGAAGAGAATTTCCGGAGTCGGAGTCACGGAGATCAGAGTCTCCATCCGGCCCCATTCCTGAATGGAATCATAGTCACGCTTCTGCGTATTCAGCTGATCAAGAATCTTCTCGCTTGTCTCCGGGAGATACGGTCTCAGAAGAACTGCAGAAATACGGATGGCTTCAAGCAGATTGTAGAGCACCGTAGCCAGGCGGGAAACCTTCTCGGAATCCTTAGCCAGGCTCCATGGCGTGGTTTCATCAATATACTTGTTGCTGCGATCCAGCAGCTCGAAAATCGCATCGATCGAATCAGCCACTCTGAGCTCGCTCATCTTGGCATCAACCGTCTTCACGGTTTCCATTGCTTTCTGCTTCAGTTCCTCATCCACCGGTTCAGAAACACCAGGATTCGTCACCTTGCCATTGAAATACTTGTTCTGCATGGAAATCGTGCGGTTGACGAGATTGCCCAGGTTATTAGCCAGATTGGAATTGATCCGGTCAATCATCAGCTCATAGGAAACATGACCATCCTGAGCAAACGGCATCTCATGCAGCATGATGTATCTCACCGCATCAACACCGAACAGATTTACCAGATCATCTGCATAGATGACATTTCCCTTGGACTTCGACATCTTATCCGAGCCAGTCAGCAGCCACGGATGACCGAATACCTGTTTCGGCAGCGGTTCGCCAAGTGCCATTAACATGATCGGCCAGTAGATGGTATGGAAGCGGATGATATCCTTTCCGACCAGATGCAGATCCGCCGGCCAGTACTTCTTGTAGAGCTCGGTATATGGCTCATCCGGATCATAGCCAAGACCGGTAATATAGTTGGAAAGCGCATCAATCCATACATAGATCACATGCTTCGGATCAAACGAAACCGGAATGCCCCAGGTGAAGCTGGTTCTCGAAACACAGAGATCCTGCAGACCCGGCTTCAGGAAGTTGTTGATCATCTCGTTCTTGCGGCTCTCCGGCTGAATGAACTCCGGATGATCTTCAATATACTGAATCAGTCTCGGGGCATATTTGCTCATGCGGAAGAAGTATGCTTCTTCTTCCATCGGCTTGACATCAGAACCGCAGACCGGGCACTTGCCATCTGCCGTCAGCTGGCTCTTTGTATAGAATGCCTCGCACTCCTGACAGTACATTCCCTTGTACTTGCCTTTGTAGATATCACCCTGGTCATAAAGCTTCTTGAAAATATGCTGCACCGACCGCTCATGATCCTCATCCGTCGTGCGGATGAACTTGTCATAAGAGAGATTCATGACATCGAACTGCTGACGGATCTCTGCAGATACTTTATCCACGAACTCTTTCGGGGATACGCCTGCCTGCTTTGCCTTCTCTTCTACTTTCTGACCATGCTCATCTGTTCCGGTCTGGAAACGGACATCATAGCCGATCTGCCGCTTGTAGCGGGCAATGGAATCTGCCAGTACGATTTCGTAGACATTTCCGATATGCGGTTTGCCGGAAGTATAGGCAATCGCAGTAGTAATGTAATAAGGTCCCTTATTCTCCATGGTTTCCACCTCCCTGGAATTTCAAAAAGAAAAACGCCCTGCGAAAGGACGCCTTGCACGCGGTACCACCTTTGTCTTGCCTGATTGCTCAGACCACTCCATGCGCGTTAACGGGCAATCCCCGGACTCTGCTCTTCACAGAATCAGCTCCAAGGCCATCTTCATCCGGATTCCTGCCGCAGATTTTCACCAGATTTCTGCTCTCTGGAAGACCTTCTTCCGGACTACTCTTCTTTTCGTCGCTTTTCGTGAAAATATTATAGTAAAGAAACGCTCCTTTGAAAAGATACGAGACGCCGAAAACCGCATAGGAATGTAATTTTTTTCACTTTCCCTCTATGAAAAAACACTTGTATGTCTTTCAAAGAAATGTTAAATTAATAACTGTATTCAAGCTCAACCAAGATTTCATGCAGAAATCGAAGTTCGATTGAAGCATGGAATTTTTGTTTAGAGGCCGAGTACAATTGAAAAGGAGATTTTTTAGAGTAATGGCTACAGGCAAGGTAAAGTGGTTCAATGCAGAGAAGGGATACGGCTTCATCACAACTGATGATGGCAAGGACGTATTCGTTCATTATTCTGCAATCCAGGGCGAAGGCTTCAAGACTCTTGATGAAGGACAGTCTGTTCAGTTCGACATCACACAGAGCGACCGCGGCCCGCAGGCTTCCAACGTTGTGAAACTGTAAAGATAAACATCGCGCAGAAGAAGAAAAGAGACTGTGACATCATGCCGCAGTCTCTTTTTTTGTTCTTCTCAGAGCTGAATGATCTTCCGGAAACACTCCTCCGGATCTCTGAAGTCAGAAGTGCACAGAATCCCGTACTTTGCCTGAGGATCCATCTCTCTCAGCCACTTCAGTGCAGCCGTTCCGGAAGCACACAGCATCTCTGAAGCAAAGAACAGAGACTCTGTCATCTCAGCCGTTGCAAGCATTCCGCAGAACTGGTACTTCAGCACCTTCGACTCTGCCCGCCATGCGTGCAGCAGCTTCACTGCTTTTTCATACTGATCCTGCTCTGCCTGTTTCCGTGCTTTCTCAGCTGCCTCCGCTTTTTTCTGTGCTCTGCCGATCTTCAGATCCATCGAGTCTGTCTGCACATTGCTCTGCTGCAGCATGAATGTTCCCGACGCAAGATCGCTCTTTGCGGATTCCAGAGCAGCTTGTGCCTGGTTCTTCTCCTGGGTCAGGTTCTCCTGTTCGTGCTGCAGTGCTTCCTGTTCCTGTTTCTGATCTGCTTCCTGCTGATTCAGCTTCTGCTGCTCCGCTTCTAGCTCCAGGCGAATCCGTTCCTGTTCCGCCATCGCTTCTTTCAGTTCTTTCCGCCGCTGCTCGATTTCACGGACATAATCCCGGTGAAACAGATGATCGCGGAAACGGACCGCTTCTTTATACTGATCCAGCTGTTCCGAGTATTCTTTCGAAGAAAAGCCGCATTCACTGATCTTCTTCTCATTGCGAGACTTTTCTTCGCCAAGCTCCGTCAGCTGGCGGATCAGCTCTTTCTGCTTCGCCGCATTTTCCTTTGCAGCCTTTTCATAGTCCTCCAGCATGCGCGTGCTGGACTCTGCCCGGCGGGCACGCAGGGCATTTTCTCTGCCGAGCCAGTCATTCTGCAGCTTCACGCTGCGGCGGGCTGCCTTCAGCCGGTGGACAAGCTTATGACTCTCTTCCTGCTCCCTGGCACGCTTCTGAAACACCCGTGTCGCGGCGAGATATTCCTTCTTCGCATCCGAAAACGAGACTTCTGAAGTCTCTTCCTGGATCTTCGCGCAAAGAGAAAGCATCTGCTCTTCTTCGGAAACCGGAATCGCCTCGGCTCCCATCGTCTTCTCCAGGTCCGGCTTTGAGGCAAATACCGCAATAATGCCCCAGTGTCCAAGACAGATCACGCCATTCTCATCATATAGATCATCCGGTTTCGCAAGCCGGCTGAGCACGTCGGCTTTGCGGATCGTTTCTGAAACTCTGTATCTCTGAATGGTCTCTGCAGCCATTCTCTGTTTATCTGTTCTGTTCATGTGTCACGCAAGAATCATATCACACGAGACCTCTCTGATTGAAACAGACCTCATCTAGAGGTCTGTCTGTGTTTATTTTTCTGCAGTTCTCAGCAGGACATGCGAATCGCCTTTGATCCAGTAGGTACCATCGGAATACCAGGTTGTTCCATCCACGTCCCTGGTGTCTGCCACATACACATAGATCCCGGCATTGAACCGCATATAGATGCTGCCATCATCCGATGCCCGATAGCGCACCGGCGTATCATTCAGAAGCACTTCCAGATACTGCAGCTGATCCGGGCGGTTATCTCCAAGCTCTTCCGCTTTCTTCGCCGCATCCGCATCGGCATGTTCCTTGAAATCTGCCTCTGCCTCGGATTCTTCCGCATAGACATAGACTGCTACCGACTCCAGCTGATCATTGCGATCATACGTCAGCTGCCGGTATACTGTTCCATCCGGATAATATTCATACACGCTCCGGCTCTTCGAGCTGCCATAAGCCGGATTCGATTCCGAAGCCGCCTCAATGATCAGACCATCTGAAGTCTTGGTATACGTCACCGTGCGATCCGTGGAATTGATCGGAAAATAGATCGGATAATCATAATCCCGGCTCAGCGTGACCACCGCCGGCGTCACCCCCGTATATACCTGAATCTGCTTATCATTTTCGTAGTAATACTGTGACTCGCTCTCTTCATCCCCTACCTGGCTGTACCAGCAAAGAATTCTTCCCTGATCATCAAAGATCAGCTTCGTGACAGAACCTCCCTCACTGACCCAGGTCTGGGCGTTTCCTTCCGTCTTCACATACCAAGTCTCATTCTGAGATGCCTGGCCGCTGCCCATGGACCATGAACGGATCTCTGACAGTGTCAGATCGCTGACCGAACTGGAATGATCGACATCAAGTCCCTGCTCGATGGTCTCATCATACCCGAGATCGCTGTAAATCTTCTCGACGGTCACGACCGGTGCCGATGTCAGAGCCGGCTGGCTCGTGGTGTCTTCTGCTTCAGAAGACGAACTGCCGCAGCCTGCAAGCATGATGCACGCTGCCATCAGGATAATGCTCTGTCTTGTTTTCATAATCCCCTCACTGCTGATCAAGATAGAAATTCAGCGCCCCGATCAGGTTTGCCTGGTTGCCATATCTGCATACCGTAACCTCCGGCTTGCTGCAGGGAATCCAGGAACTCTCTGCGAAGAGTTCATCCAGATATGCCCGTATCGTTTCTGTCACTTCCGGTTCTGCACTGATGCCGCCGCCGATCGCAAACCGCTGCAGTTCCAGCATCGACTGCATGGCGAAGATCCCCGCAGCACACTGCTGTGCAAAGTCCCGGAATACCTCGGCCGCATCAGCATCTCCAGCCTTGAGATCCCGGAAAAACCGTTCCCCATCCATCTCGGTTTCCGGAATGCCCTTCTTATCTGCAAAGTGTACCGTCAGGGCGTGTGCCGAGCAGTTTCCGCCCCACATACTGGTATACAGTTCTCTGTTTTTCTGAAAGATTCCTCTGAAATCCGTCGGCAGCCAGCTCAGCTCGCCAGCCCCGGAATCGCTCCCCATCCAGACCTTATGATTCAGCACGATGCCGCCGCCAATCCCGGTGCCGAATACGATGACAGCACCGTTGGCTACGTCTTTCAATGATCCGGATTCCGCCTCGGCATATGCTGCGCATTTGCCATCATTCGCAATGACCGCAGGAACCTCGAAGATCTCTTCAAGAAACCGTTTCATATCCGTGCCATCCAGCCGATGGTAAGCTCCGGCAGTCACACATCGTCCTTCTTTGGTATTGATCTTTCCAGGCATCGAAACCGCCAGCCCTTCGTACTGTCCGGCATATTGATTGCGAAGCTCCTTCAGCTTCTCTTTCAGACCGTCAGCGCTTTCCGTATCCGTCTCATGCCTGCCATATTCTGAAAGAAAGCTGCCAGACTCACTGAGCAGTGCATGCTTGATGGATGATCCCCCGAGATCCAGGGTCAGTATCTGCTTCATGATTCCATCATACCACGGAACATGAAACTCATCGTGCTACAATGTGATTGAGATTCAGGAGGATTTCTATCCATGAAAGAGACAACTATCATACAGGCAGACGACTCCTACACATACCTGTACCCTGCTGCAGACCTATCTCATGAAGACATGCTCGGCTGTGTCTGGGACATTCTGAAGGACGATGATATCAGCAGCCATGGCGTGATTCTCTTTCTGAGAAATCACTACACTCCGATGGAAATACCGGTACTGCCCTCCCGGGACACCTTCATCTCCCGCTACCGCAGTCTGGATCTGTCCTGCATCACGGCCATCATGGAATACCATGGCGACCCGATCATGATCACTTACCGGGTTGATGATCATACTCTCGCAGTGGTCATTCCTGCTGCCTTCCGGGAAACGATCGACGATCTTGAAAAGAACGTCATCCCGGACGTCCTGGACCATAATCCGAAGAACTGACTAACAGAAAAGGCGATGATTCTATCACCGCCTTTTCTGTTAGTCAGTTTTCTGATATCAGTACAGCTTCAGCTTTTCGGAAGAAGTCTGCTGCTTATCTTCCGCCTTTACTTCTGCAGCTGCCTGCTGATCTTCTTTCTTCGCGGTCTCATCAGACTGCGCATCATCGACTCTGACAACATCCTTCTCAATCTCTGTCACTTCATCTTCGGTAACAGAAACTGCGGACTGCTCCTGAGGCTGCGTTGCCTGCTGATAAGCCTTTGCGATCGCAGCCTGGTCATCCCAGCTGATCGCAACCGGAGTATAGCCATCGGTCGGGATATAGATATACCCAAGGAAGCCCTGACCGCTTCTCGAACTATTCGCTGCAATCCAGCCTTCGTTATAGCCGCCGAGGAATCCGCCTTCCTGCATGTAAAGCATATTCGAATCCGCATCATACTGCGTGATGTAGACGACATGGCTTGTCCAGACACCGACACTGTTAGCACGCGGCGTCTGAGAGACTTCATATCCCATCATCATCGCGTTGTAGAACCATTCTCCGGCATTGCCGAGAGACGGAAGTGCATATCCGGTAGATTGATATACCAGCTGCCATGCAGACCATGTGCAGTTGGACCATCCGCCGTAGTAAGGATTGCCTGCTGTATAAGTAGTGATTCCATCTCCTTCTTCAGCATTGATGAACGCGAAGGAAGGCTGCGTACCCGCCAGGAGGAATAACGAGATTCCTGCCGCGATAATTGTCTTCAGGAGCTTTTTCATACACCAGTAGTTTTAACATAAAGCAATGTAAGCGCGCAACATCGCATTATGTGAAAATACTTTCATATTCTCTCTTCCACAAAGTTATTTTCATTTGTTTCATAGAGAGAATGTACCCTGCTGATGATTACTTCGCGTTGAATACGTATCGATCCAGACGATTAAATGCCTCTTTTACCCGGCTGGTCGGCAGCGCCAGATTCATGCGGATCCCATACGGATCATGGAACGGTCTGCCATCCTGCCAGAGAACGCCATACTCCACGCCCTTGCGCTGCAGCTGCTCGATGGTCATATTGTGCTCCTTGCACCAGTCTTCGCAATGCAGGAACAGCATATAAGTTCCTTCCGGCTTGGACAGCGTGACTCCCTGGAATTTATCCTTGATGAAGTCATAAGCGAAGTTGACATTGTCGCTGAGCACGGACTTCAGTTCATCCGTCCACTCCATGCCCTCATCCTTGTACGCACCGATCAGGGCATGCATCCAGAGTACATTCATCGAATCATAATGACACAGCGAAGACTCCTTGTTGACCCGGTCTCTGAGCCATGGGTTGTAGATGATGTCATACGAACCCACCAGACCAGCAAGATTGAACGTCTTGCTCGGCGCATATTCTGCGGCCGTATGCATCTTCGCATACTCATTGACTGACTGGGTCGGGGTATGGACATGCCCATTCAGCATCAGATCGCTCCAGATCTCATCAGAGATCACCCAGACCTGATGTCTCTCGAAGATTTCCATAGCCTTGACCAGTTCTTCCTTCGTCCAGACTCTTCCGCACGGATTATGAGGATTGCAGATGATTGCCGCATGGATATGCTGTTCGGCAATCTTCTTTTCCATATCTTCATAATCCATGCGCCAGACACCATTCTCATCCTTCACCAGCGGAGAAAGCACCATATCATAGCCATTATTCGTCAGTGCATGCGTGAAGCCGATATACGTAGGGCTGTGCAGAAGAACTTTATCACCCTTGGAACAGAGCACATTCAGAGCACTCACGACTCCGCCAAGCACGCCATTCTCGTAGCCGATGTTCTCAGGCTTGATGCCTTCCACATGATTGCGGACAGAATGCCAGCGGATAATCGACTGATAGTACTCCTCCGTCGGGCTGAAATATCCGAACGCAGGATGCGCAACCCGCTTCTGCATCTCTTCCAGAATCGTCGGGCAGGTCGGAAAATTCATGTCAGCAACCCACATCGGAATCCGGTCGAATCCCTCTCTGGTCTCGCCCTGAGGTCCTCCTTTTTCCGGAACATCTACGGCGATGCTGTCCTTGCCATGCCGGTCCATAATGCTCGTAAAATCGTATTTCATATGCTCCTATCCTTTCCTTTCTCTTTTTTAAAAGCGGAGAGTTCTCTCTCCGCAGACGATTGCTACTGCTGCTTTCCGGCTTCGATGCTGCCGTTTTTTGTGACATCTTTCTGCACATTGATCTCGAGAAGCTTTGCATTGAGCTCTCCCTCGATCCGCTGAAGTTCCTCTTCTGCAGCCTGCCGTTTCTGGTGGCCTTCCTTCTGGATCTCCAGAACTTCATCCAGCGTCTTGATCAGTTCCTCATTCGTATGCTGGAGCGTCTCGATATCGACAATTCCACGCTCGGATTCCTTTGCAACATCCACCGTTGCCTGATGCAGCGTCTCGGCATTCTTCTTCAGCAGATCGTTGGTCATATTCGTGACCGCACGCTCTGCCTCCATCGCTTCCTTGCTGTGATCGATGCCAAGGGCCAGCACGATCTGGTTCTTCCAGAGCGGAATCGTATTGACCAGCGTGGACTGGATCTTTTCGGTCATCAGCGTGTCATTGTTCTGAAGCAGGCGGATCTGCGGTGCCATCTGCACACTGATCTGTCTGGTCAGTTCCAGATCATAAAGCTTCTTCTCGAACCGATCGCATGCCTGGGCAAGATCATTCGCTGCCTGTGCATCCTCCGGGAGACCGCTCTTATTTGCCTTGGCTACTAACTCCGGCAGTTCATTCTGACGGATTTCCGCAAGCTTCTTCTTGCCGGCCAGAATATACATAGACAGCTCTTTCGTATTCTGTGCATTCTTGTCATACAGCTGATCCAGCAGAGCAATGTCCTTCAGCAGCTGAATCTGATGATCTTCCAGAATTGAAGCAATCTTATCGACATTGACTTCTGCCTTGTCATACTTCGCCTTATACTGCGAAACTTTATCTCCGCTTTTCTTGAACAATCCGCCGAAGAATCCCTTGTTTTTCTCTTCATCCGGAGCTGTGCTCTTCAGTTCCTGAACCAGCGTCGTCATCAGATCGCCGATCTCTCCGAGATCCTTGGTACGCACATTTTTCAGTGCAGAATCAGAAAAATCCTGAACTTTCTTCTGAGCAGCACTGCCATATTCCAGAATGGTATTCGTATCTCTGATATTGATCTTTTCAGAAAAGTCTTCTACGGTCTTGCGTTCTGCCTCAGAAAGATGTGCATCCTGATACATCTCCTCCAAGGTCTTTCCCTTCTTCGGTTCTTCCTGCTTTTCTTCTTCCAGATTCTGAAGCTGGGTCTGCTGTTCTTCCTTCACTTCCTCAGGGGTCAGTGTCAATGTGATTTTCTGTTCCTGTGCCTGTGTCTCACTCATCAGATCGATCCTTCTTCTTTCTCTTGTCTGTTTCAGTATATCATGGACGCGGATTCACACCTGTGCCATTTTCAGCAGGGATCTATGCTGAGAACCAAGTCTTTCCAAGAAAAACATGAACATTTTCTGAAACAGGATTCCAGCTTCCGTGATCCGGAACCAGCGATCAGTAATTGCTGAATCCAGCTCACAGGCTTTTCACATAGAAAAAAGTGCATTCCCGGATTCCGGAATCGCACTTCAATCGATCTCAGTTCTGATCTTCGTACATGTCGTAGACGCGGGATACAGAAGTATGATTCTGAATCGCATCAATCGTCTCAGCAAGCACATCAGCCATGGAAAGCTGAACAATCTTCGTGGTCTTAGCCTTCTTCTCAGGGCTCAGCGGAATCGTATCAGAAATCGCGAGCTCGTCAATCGGAGAACGCTCAATCTTCTCGATTGCATCTCTGGAGAAGACACCATGCGTGATGCCCACATAGATGTGCTCAGCTCCATTCCTCTTCAGCATGTCGCATGCCGCACAGAGAGAACCAGCCGTATCGCAGATATCATCCACGATCACGCAGTCCTTGCCATTCACATCGCCTATGATGCTCTGAGCTTCCACTTCATTCGGACGCGGTCTGCGCTTGTCGACAATCGCAATCGGCGCATGCAGGATGTTTGCCATTCTGCGTGCTCTGACTACTCCGCCATGGTCCGGAGATACGACGACTACTTTATCCGGGTCAAGATTCTTGTTGCGGAAATATCTTCCGAGCAGCGGCATAGCGGTCAGATCATCAATCGGGATGTTGAAGAATCCCTGGATCTGTGCTGCATGCAGATCCACCGTTACAATCCGGTCTGCGCCAGCAGTCTGCAGCAGATCTGCGACCAGCTTGGACGTGATCGGCTGATGAGCATCAGCCTTGCGGTCCTGGCGCGCATAGCCGTAATACGGCATGATGACATTGATTTCTCCGGCACTGGCACGCTTCAGCGCATCAATGCAGACAAGAACTTCCATCAGGTGTTCGGTCACCGGCGGGCAGGTACTCTGAATGATGAATACTGAGCGTCCGCGCACAGTCTCCTGCGGCGTTACCATGATCTCCCCATCTGCGAAATGTTCGACCTTGATTTTGCCAAGCGGCAGGCCCAGATCTTTAGCAATTGCAGCTGCCAGATCAGTGCTGGATGTAAGAGCGAAGATGACCGTTTCCTTAACCATGTTAGTCTCCCTTTTTACTCTATCGGAAAGGCCCCGAACAGAAGATGACAGCCTTTCGTTTGCGTCTTGTAGTTTACCCTTAAATTGCCTTCTTGTCTACCGCTCCAAGCTTCGTGAAATCCGGGATTTCAGCATCTGTCAGCGAGGTACCCATCCCGATTTCGACATTGTTTCCGACGGTGGTTTTTCCATAGAGTTCCACGCACGGATGAAGAATCACATCATGACCAAAGGTGACCTCCGGTCCGATGTATGCAGTGTCCGGATCCATCATCTGAACCCCAGCCTTCATCCACTTCGCATTGATCTGCTTTCTGAGCCATTTCGAAGCAGCAGCCAGCTCGGCGCAGTCATTGACACCCTGCACTTCTTCCGGATTTTCTGCCGCCACCGCATTCACCTTCCAGCCATGATTGCGGAAGATCTCAACCAGGTCCGTAATGTAATACTCATGCTGGGCATTGTCATTGCGGATCTCTTTCAGACCAGCCTCAAGCTTCTCAGTCTGGAATGCATAGATCCCGGTATTGATCTCATGAACCTGTTTCTCTGCTTCCGTGCAGTCCTTGAATTCCACGATCTTCTCAACCGTTCCATCCGCTTTCCGGATCACTCTTCCATAAGCAGAAGGATTCTCCAGAGAAACCGTCAGCACGGCCATGTCCGCGTGTTCTACTGCTTCATAAAGACGCTTCAGCGTCTCCGGCTGAATGACTGCCGCATCGCCATTGACGACTAGCACCGTTCCTGTTTCATGTTCCAGCTGGCGGGCCTGCATGACTGCGTGTCCTGTTCCAAGCTGCGGATCCTGCAGTGCAAACTCACATTGCCCTGCCAGTGCCTGCTCAACCAGCTCATGCCGGTAGCCGGTCACCGTGATGATCCGCTCTGCCCCTGCTTCTTTCAGACTGTTCAGAATCAGCTGAACCATCGGAACCTTCAGTACCTGATGCAGCACCTTCGGAAGATCGGACTTCATCCTCGTTCCTTTTCCTGCTGCCAGAATAATTGCATTCTTCATATGAATTCCCCTGACCTATTATACGCCTGCCCCCGATGAAAGAATCCGGGTTGTGCGCACAAACCAGTTATTCGCCCTGAGGGTTTCGGAAGTATCTCTCAATAGACGCGGACTCTTCGTGATGCCGAATACCGTCGAACCGCTTCCGGACATCAGCACACCATCAAACCCGAGATCCACCATCGCTTCCTTCACTTCCCGGATCTCTTTCACGAGGTTCAGAGATACTTCTTCGAGGCTGTTTCCAAGCGAAGCAATCACGCCATCATAATCATTCTCTTCCAGCGCTTTCTTCATCGCTTCTACATCCGGATGCACGATCGTATTGAAATCCAGCTTCTCAAATGCAGTCTTCGTGCTGACGCCACGCTTCGGCTTGACAAGCAGAACGCCGAAATCCGGATGGCATGGGAACGGCTCGATCTTCTCGCCGATGCCTTCGACCAGAGCCGGCTTCGAGATCAGGCAGAACGGGACATCCGCTCCGACTTCTCTTGCACATTCAATCAGTTCTTCACGGGTCGTCGAGAGATGTTCCATGCGTGCAATCATGCGGATTGCCGCAGCCGCATCCGCACTGCCCCCGGCAAGCCCGGCCTGGGTCGGAATGTGCTTCTGAAGCACGCATGCATACTGCTGCGTGATCCCGAAATGTTCCTGCATCACATGGATTGCCTTGATCACGGTATTCTTGTCATTCACCGGCAGATAATACCGGTTCAGGGAAATCGTGGTCTCCTTGGCCGGAACCATCTCCAGCACATCATAGAAGTCAATCGGTACCATGACCATCTTCAGATCATGATATCCATCTTCTCTTCTGCGCACGACATCCAGACAGAGATTGATCTTTGCATAACAACGTTCTTTCATTTCAGCACCTCGTAAATTCTCCGCAGCTCTTCCCCGCTTAATGACTGTGCTCTTCTTGAAGGATCAATGCCCGCTTTCTTCAATGCCTCTGCACTCTTTCCGGCATCCTGCAGGTATTCCTTCAGATTGTTGCTGATGGTCTTTCTTCTCTGTCTGAAGCAGCCTCTCAGAAGATCGAAATACGCATTCAGTTCTTCCTGCGTATCGCGGATCTCTTTTCTGGAAAACTGGATAATCACCGAATCCACCGCCGGAGAAGGATTAAACGATCTGCCCGGCACCGTGAACAGCTTGCGGATCTCATACAGATACTGCCCCTCTGCACTCAGCGCCGAATACTCCGGAGAATTCGGCTTTGCCGCAAACCGTTCTCCGACCTCTTTCTGCACCATGACGGTAATATACGGGATCTGTCCGTTCGCAAAGATCCTGAACAGCACCGGCGTCGTGATGTAGTACGGAAGATTGGCACAGATGGAGACACTGCCATACTCCTTCTTCAGTTCTGCCACCTTGGCATCCAGATCTGCCGTCATAAAATCCTGAAGAATGATCTCGACATTGTCATACGCAGACAGCGTATCTTCCAGAACCGGAATCAGATCCGGATCCACTTCATACGCCGTCACGTGCCTGCTGTATCTGGCCAGCTGCTCCGTCAATGAACCAATGCCGGGACCGATCTCAATCACTGCCCCTTCGCAATGGCTCACCATGGCACAGCGTTCCACGATCACCGGATCCACCAGAAAATTCTGGCCGAATCCTTTCTTTGCACGCAGGTGATAGTTCTCCAGGATCTCCTTCGTCCTGGATGGAGCAGATATATAACGATCAGCCATTCAGAACCTCCTGAAGCTTTTCTTTCGTGATGCCAAGACTATTCAGCCGCGAGCACATCGTCCTGGCATTGCCATTGCCCAGATGGAGCGCTCTTCCGACCTGCTCTCTCAGCTGGCTGCTGTTCTCTCTTCCAGAGAGGCCGAGCTCATACAGATCCTGCATCGTGAGCTCCTCTTCCTGATCAGGGCGTTCCTTCACGAGATGAGAGAGTGCATCTTCCAGCGCTTGCTGGCCGGCATGTTCCACTCCTACCTTATGCGCGGTCTTAGCCAGTTCCTTGTCGATATATGCATTCAGACAGCCCGGCACTGCCTCATTGACCGCATGCCGGATCCGGTTGCCAGGACTGTCAGGATCCGTGAACACGATCACTCCCCTTGCCTTCTGAGCTCTCTGAATCAGACGGATCGTGAATTCCGACAGGCAGGTTCCATGCGTCTCGATGGTCTCGCAGTCATAGTACTTCTTCAGATTCTCCGTATCATGTCTGCCTTCCACCACAATCACCTGTTCAATCTTCTTCATCCTGACCTCCCAGGAAGCGTTCATAATTCGCAAAGACCTGTTCGCTCATCGTTTCTTCATCCACGCCCCGCTGCTCCGCCATGCATGCAAGAATATACGGAATATTCGATGGCTCATTTCGTGTCCCTCTGACCGGCTCCGGTGCCATATACGGACAATCCGTCTCCGTCAGCAGATACTTCGCATCCACCGCCCTGCATACTTCCTTGGCATGTCTGCTGTTATGGAACGTCAGCGCTCCGCCCAGCGCAATATAATAGCCGAGCTTCGTGAACTCAATCGCCATTTCCTTCGTTCCCGAGAAACAATGGAGAAGCCCTCTGGAACGATGAGCCTTCATGAGATCATACGTATCCTGCATGGCATCCCGGCTGTGCACCAGAATCGGTTTCTTCAGATGGTTGGCTAAATCAATCTGCCGGATGAACAATTCCTTCTGCAATTCATGAATTCCGGGGTCCTTCTCCCAGTGATAATCCAGACCGATCTCTCCGATCGCAATGACTTCCGGCTGTTCTGCAATGGAAACAAACCGGTTCCATACTTCTTCATTCACATTCAGCACATCATCCATGAAGATGCCTGCAGCCACCTGATAGCGGACGGGATCCTTCTTCGCAAAGGCAATTGCTTTCTCCGTCTCCTCCGGCTTCAGCGTGATGATCATCACCCGGTCGATATGCTTTTCCTCAATGCGAGAAATCACGGCATCAAAGTCTTCCTGAAATTCCTCGCTCATGATATGAGCATGACTGTCAACATATCTCATAGCTATTTTCCGAGGCAGAACCGGCTGAAGATCTCATCCAGAAAATTCTCTCTGCCTGCTTCTCCTGTGATTTCCTTCAGCGACTCCCAGGCCTTCTGAAGATCAATCGTGACAAGATCTGGCTCTGCTCCTTCCTTCAGTTCGCTGATCGCAGCACTCATGGCTTCTTCTGCCTGAATGGCCAGACCAATCTGACGCTCATTGTTCAGCGTATCGCTTCCGGCAGCCGCAATTCCTTCCGCAAACCGCTTCTCGATCTCTTCGATCAGCGGCTGAATCTCATGATTCTTTGCCGAGATGGAAACTGTTCCTGGAATCTGATTCAGATCTGCTTTGTTATAAACCTGAATATATTCCTGATCCTTCACGAGCTCCATCAGCTTCCGATCTTCCTCCGTGATGCCCTGGCTGCTGTCGAGAACCAGGATCACGAGATCTGCTTCTTTCAGTGCCTTCAGCGAACGCTCGATTCCCATCTGCTCAATCCGGTCGCTGCTTTCATGAATGCCCGCTGTATCAATCAGATTCAGCGTCACATTGCCTACTCTGACCGATCCTTCCACCAGATCCCTCGTCGTTCCGGCAACTTCAGTAACGATTGCCTTATCTTCTTCCAGCAGGGCATTGAGCAGCGAAGACTTGCCGACATTCGGTCTTCCGAGAATCACCGTATCAATCCCTGAACGGATCATCACCGCTTTCTCTGCCGTATCAATCAGCTGATTGATCTGTTCCAGCCACTTCTCTGCTTTCGGAAGAATCTCTTCATCTCTCAGCTGTTCCACATCCTCATATTCCGGATAATCAATATTCACTTCAATCTGTGCCAGAATCTGCGTCAGCGATTCCACCAGCGGATCAAGAATCCGCTTCACGCTTCCCTTCATCGAATGCACAGCCGATACCGCATTCACAGAATCCCTGGCATTGATCAGATCATTGATGCCCTCTGCTTCACTCAGATCCATCTTGCCATTCAGATAAGCCCGTTCCGTGAACTCTCCCCTGCGTGCAGGTTTCGCACCTGCCCCGAAAACTAAGGAGAGAACCTTGCGGGTGATATACACTCCGCCATGGCAGCTGATCTCGACGACATTCTCACCCGTATAAGACTTCGGCGCCCGATAGAAGCTGTACAGCACTTCATCCACGATCTTTCCGTTTTCTCTGACATCGCCATGACGGATCGTATATCCCGGAATATTGCTGAAGTCCTGCCCGCTTAACGAAGAAGCGATCGCAAATGCATCAGGTCCGCTGATCCGGATCATGGATACTGCTCCGGTACCCGGAGCAGTGGAAATTGCTGCAATGGTCTCATTCATAGGCATGCCTTCACTTCTCATTCCGGTAAGGATCAATGCTGCGGAGAGTCCCTTCTCCCGCGGCATTCACTCCTTCCAGTTCCAGATCCGGATGATGGGCCTTCAGAAATGCAGCAACTCTTCCGGCTTGCTCTTTCGTGGAAAGTTCAAACGCAGAATCATCATTCCCGTCTGTGACATGCATCATCAGCTTCCCATGATTCTCTTCCTGCAGCGATGCCTTCTTCAGATTCTCATAGACATACAGATGAAGATGATTCCGGTCGAATACCAGCATCCGCTGCTCCAGGAGGAACGCATAGCCGAGCATGATCGAATCATCAAACTCCTTCGCATCCGGAATCTTCTTCCATTCCCGGTTCACGGTGAACTTCGCCTTGTAATAGAAAAACATCACGACAATCAGAATGCATGCCGCAATCAGTGCTGCAGTCTTCGCGTTCTGTGTTCCCTTTCTGAAATAGATGAAGGCACAGGCAAAGATCACAAACGACAGCATCGGCAGGACTCTGGCATATTTCATTGAGATAAAAGACTGAATATATCGTCTGGTCATAAACCCTCCGGTACACACATTATATAAAAAAAGCCAGACACTTTCTGCCTGGCTTGCACGATGCGTCTGATCATCTCAGACGATGCTGTCTCTATCTATATCCCTGTTTTTCGCAGGTACCGGAAATCTTCCGGAAGAAGTCGGTCCTTTCAGGACGTATGGACTTTCACTGCTGCACTCTGCAGCAGACATTGCTTACTCAATTGCGATCGGTTCAGCCTTGTTCTCTAGCTTTCTCGTTTCATCATAAGCCGGGAACTCAAGGCTCAGCGTACCGTCTTTATAGGACGCATGCACATCGGTATCCTTTACCTGGCCGCCTACATAGAAGCTTCTGGTATAAGCACCGCTGTAGCGCTCCTGACGGATCAGCCTGCCCTTCTTATCCTTGGTATCCTTGTTCGAATCATGCTGTGCATGAATGGTCAAGGTACCATTCTTCAGAGAAACCTTGATATCTTCCTTGCTGAATCCAGGAAGATCCGTCTTCATCAGGTACTTTCCGTCTTTCTCGGAAATATCAGTCTTCATTGCCGGCTCCAGATCAAACACCGGAGAACGGAATACATCATCGAACAGATCAAAATCATTTCTGACATCAGGCATAAACATCATCATGAGTCATCTCCTTTTTCAATCTGCATCAATCAATGAAATGCACTGATTACTGAATGCTGATATACTTCTTTTCTTCCTCTTCCTTCTTCTCAGCAGAAGGCACTGTAACGGTCAGCACACCGTTATTGTAGCTAGCGTGGATATCGGATTCCCTCACACCATCGCCAACATAGAAAGTTCTGCTCTGACTGCCTGCATAACGCTCCTGACGGAGAATATTGCCCTTGGCATCCTTCTCTTCCTTGGTCTCGTTATGCTCTGCATTGATGGTCAGATTGCCATTGTACAGAGAGATCTTGATATCCTCTTTCTTGTACCCCGGCAGTTCGACATCCAGGGAATAAATGCCATCCTTCTCACGGATATCTGTCTTCATCAGATTTCCATTTCCATAGAAGCTGTCATCGAAGAAATCATCGAATACATTTTTTCTTGGTAAATATCTCATATCATTACCTCCCGAGGTCTTTCACCTTACACCTATTGTTATAGTCATTTGATTAGCAGTGTCAATAGCTGAGTGCTAATTTTTTAAAAATTTTCTTTATTATGAAATAACGGCTTCATTAAAGCATTATTGTTCATTCTAAGCAAAAGTGACAAGGACCACATGAATATTTTTTTCTATCACCAGCAATAGCAGATATCATTTCTATCTGCTAATTTCCGGAGCTTCCGGAAACGAAAAACCGATGCTTTTTACCCGCATCGGTCATTTCTGATTATTTCTGATCTTTCTTCCCGGAATTCTTCTGCAGCTTTCCGGCAAGACACCCCGCTGCGGTCATCAGAATCACTGCAGCAGCGGCAGTCAGAAATGGTTCTTTCTTTTCCGGACTCATTTTCTTTCCGCGACAGAGATCCGGTTGATCGCTCTCATGAGAGCAACCTGCGCTCGCTTCTGATCAATATTCGGATCAGCGGAAGCGAGGCGTTTTTCTGCTCTCTCTTTAGCGGCCTTGGCACGGTCTACATCGATTTCGCTCTTTTCTTCAATTGCGTCGGTCAGTATTTCCGCCTTGTTGCCGCGGAAATAGAACAGACCGCCCGCAATGGCATATTCCTGGCGTTTCCCATTTTCATCCGTGGTCATTCTGCCGATTTTCAGCATTGTGACTAACGGCATATGTTCCGGCAGGATACCCTGCTGGCCCGCTTCCGTCTCAATGTTGACGATCGAAGCGTCCATTTCCTTATAGACTCCCTTCGGAGTCATGATGCGGCAGCGGATCGTACTCATTTCAGAGTCTCTGCTTTCTTGACAACGTCTTCGATCGTTCCAACTGACAGGAATGCCTGCTCCGGAAGATCGTCATACTTGCCATCCAGAATCTCTCGGAAGGAACGTACCGTATCCTTGACCGGCACATAGACACCCGGGATACCGGAGAACTGTTCTGCCACGGAGAATGGCTGCGACAGGAAGTTGCGGATCCGGCGGGCCCGGTTGACAACCTTGCGGTCATCTTCGCCGAGTTCTTCCATACCGAGAATTGCGATGATATCCTGGAGTTCCTTATAGCGCTGCAGAATCTGCTGTACCTGGCGGGCAACCTGATAATGTTCCTCACCGATGACAAGCGGATCCAGCATACGGGACGAAGAACCAAGCGGATCAACTGCCGGATAGATGCCTAATGCGGCAATCGAACGATCCAGGACCAGACGAGCATCGAGATGAGAGAAGGTTGTCGCCGGTGCAGGGTCAGTCAGGTCGTCAGCAGGCACGTAAATTGCCTGCACGGAAGTGATGGATCCCTGTCTGGTCGACGTGATGCGCTCCTGAAGCTGGCCCATTTCCGTTGCCAGGGTCGGCTGGTAGCCGACTGCACTCGGCATACGTCCGAGCAGTGCGGATACTTCCGAACCAGCCTGGGTGAAACGGAAGATGTTATCAATGAACAGCAGCACATCCTGATGTTCTTCATCACGGAAATATTCTGCCATCGTCAGTGCCGAAAGCGCGACCCGCATTCTGGCACCAGGAGACTCATTCATCTGGCCATAGGTCAGAACGGTATTCTTCAGGACACCGGAATTCTTCATTTCATAATACATGTCGTTGCCTTCACGGGTACGTTCTCCGACACCCGCAACGACGGAACGGCCGCCATGCTCGATGGCAATATTATGAATCAGTTCCTGCATCAGGACAGTCTTGCCGACACCGGCACCGCCGAACAGACCGATCTTGCCGCCCTTGGAATACGGGCAGAGCAGGTCGATGACTTTGATGCCGGTCTCAAGAATCTCAGACCCTGTGGTCTGATCTGCGAAGGCAGGAGCCTCGCGGTGAATCGGCATATACTTCTTCGCATTCACCGGTCCCAGTCCGTCAATCGGTTCGCCGAGCACATTGAACATCCGACCCAGCACCTCATCGCCGACCGGAACTTCAATCGGAGCACCGGTATCGATGCAGGTCATGCCGCGGACGAGTCCATCGGTCGAAGACATCGCGATGCAGCGGATGATGTCATCTCCGATATGCTGTGCAACCTCGGCGGTCATCTCGTGGTCTCCAGCCTCGATCTTGATTGCATTCCGGATGGAAGGCAAGTTCTCCGGCCGGAAGCGGATATCTACGACAGGTCCGATGACCTGCACGATTTTTCCTGTTTCACTCATTCGATTCCCTCCTTACACTGCATTGGAACCACTGACAATCTCCGTGATTTCCTGCGTGATCGCAGCCTGTCTTGCCTTGTTGTATTCCAGCATCAGCGATTCGCTGAGATCATCTGCATTGTCTGTCGCATTCTTCATCGCTACCCGGCGGCTGCCCTGTTCTGACGTCGTGGATTCCATCCAGTCCGAATATGCAGCATCTTCGATCATCATCGGAATCAGCTGATCCAGGATCGTGATCGGATCCGGTTCAAACAATGTCTCCTGATGCTCGCCAGCCGGCTCTTTGTCATCAAGCTTCGCTTCGCACGGAAGCAGCACATCTTCAGCAGGCTCGAACTTCATCGTATTGATGAACTTCGTATACAGCACCTGAACCGTGCCGACTTCTTCGTTCAGATACATCTGCACGCCGATCTTCACCTGTTCCTTGAGCTTTGCAAAATCCAGGCGATCAGAACTGATTGGTTCCTCATTCAGCAGATGGAACCCCTGTTCCTGAAACTGCCGATAAAGCGATGTTCCGATCAGAATCATCGGATCCTCCGGCTTCAGCGTCTCTCTTGCCATCTTCAGCACTGCAGAGTTATAGCCCCCGCAAAGCCCCAGATCAGAACAGAATACGATCGTGAACTTCTTCGGATTCTCTGAACGCCGGGTGATGAATACTTCATCCACATCCGGGTTCCTTGCGACAATCTCATTCACGGTTTCCTGAAGCCTCTCTGAATATTCCCGATTCGCTTCCATCGCATTGCGCTGCTTGAACAGTTTGGCATTGGCAATCATCTCCATTGCCTTCGTGATCTTGCGCGTGCTGTTGACAGACTTGATGCGGGAACGCAGCGCCTGCTTCGAGGTAGCCATATCAGTTCACTCCTCTGGCAAGATTGAACTGTTCCGTGATTTCCTTCATTCCCTCTGAGATCTTTGCACTCAATTCATCACTGAGCTGACCAGTCTTCTCGATCTCATCGATGATTTCCGGATGATTTGCCTTGAAATACGCATGCATCTTGCGCTCGAACGAAGAAACCTCTTCGGTCTTTACCTGATCAAGATACCCATTCTTCGCTGCAAACAGGGAAAGCACCTGCTCCGCCATGGACATCGGCTGATACTGCGGCTGCTTCAGGAGCTCCGTGATTCTGGCACCATGCTCGATGATCTTCTTCGTGCTTGCATCAAGATCGGAACCGAACTGCGCAAAACTGAGCATTTCATTGTACTGAGCAAGCTCCAGCTTCAGCGAAGAAGAAACCTTCTTCATCGCCTTCGTCTGCGCATTCGAACCGACACGGGAAACAGAAAGACCAGAATCTACTGCCGGTCTTACACCGCTTGCAAACAGATCCGTCTGCAAGAAGATCTGACCATCGGTAATGGAAATGACATTCGTCGGAATATATGCGGAGATATCACCCGCCTGCGTCTCAATGATCGGCAGAGCCGTCAGAGAACCGCCGCCCAGCTCATCATTCAGCTTGGCAGCCCGCTCCAGCAATCTGGAATGCAGATAGAATACGTCACCAGGATATGCTTCACGTCCCGGAGGCCTGCGGAGCAGCAGCGACATCGTACGATAAGCAACTGCATGCTTGGACAGATCATCATAGACAATCAGAACATCCTTGCCCTGCTCCATCCACTCTTCGCCGATCGCACAGCCAGCATAAGGCGCAATATACTGCAGCGGCGCGGTCTCAGACGCACTCGCATCCACGACCACCGTATAGCTCATCGCATCATTTTCCTTCAGCTTCTGCACCAGACGTGCAACCGTGGATTCCTTCTGGCCGATGGCAACATAAATGCAGTAGACATTCTTGCCCTTCTGATTGATGATCGTATCAATCGCAATTGCCGTCTTGCCGGTTTCCCGATCTCCGATGATCAGCTCACGCTGACCTTTGCCGATCGGAATCATCGAGTCAATGACCTTAAGGCCAGTCATCAGCGGCTGATAAACCGAACGTCTTGTCATGACTCCCGGAGCAACCCGCTCAATCGGGCGAGTCTTCTCCGTATGGATTTCTCCCTTGTCATCAATCGGCTGTCCGAGGGCATTCACCACCCGGCCCAGCATCGCATCTCCGACCGGCACCTCAACAATGCGGCCGGTACGTCTCACTTCATCACCTTCACGGATTCCTACATCACTGCCAAGCAGTACGGCACCGATATGATCTTCTTCGAGGTTCATGACCATACCCATGACGCCATGCGGGAACTCCAGAAGTTCTGAGGACATTGCCTGATCAATGCCCTGGACCATGGCAATTCCGTCACCGACACTGATGACGTAGCCTACATCATCCGAATGAAGCTTTTCATCATAATCCCTGATCTGCTGTTTGATCAGGGAGCTGATCTCTTCCGGTCTGATCTGCTTCATGCCAGTCCTCCTTTCAGCAACGACTCTCTGAGTCCTTCAATTCTTGTCTTCATAGTTGCGTCCGTAACCTGATTCCCGATCCGGACTTTAATTCCAGCAATCAGCTTCGGATCCACCTGATTCTTCAGCACAACCTGCTTTCCGGTCTTCGTCTCCAGAGCTTTTCGGATGCGCTCAAGATCTTCTTTGCTCAGCTTTCTTGCAGAAGAAACCTCTGCGGTTTCAATGCCGAGCTTTTCGTTGGCAAGCACGATATAAGCCTGCAGCATCTCCCGGAGATAATACGTTCTTCCCCGGTCTACGAGAAGCTCCAGGAAATGCACCATATCCTGATCCAGACGACCCGAAAACACCTTGCAGATCATCGCCTTCTTCTCTTCTTCCGTCACGCGGACCGCCTGCAGGAACATAAGAAAATCCGGACACTGATCCAGAACCTCCAGAAGCGCTTCGCACGCTTCCTTCTTTTCCTCTACAGTTCCTTCATCCTCTGCCAGGCTGAACAGCCCCTGGGCATAGCGATTCGCAAGTTCACTCGTCATGGCCGGAAGCTTCCTTTACAAATTCATCAATTGCCTGACGATCCAGATCCGCACCGCTCTTCTCACCGATCAGCTTGCTGGCAGCAGCCATGGCCACATCTACCATTTCCCTGCGCATGCCTGCATACATCCGGGAGCGTTCCAGCTCAATCTGCTCATGAGCCTTCTGCTTCTCCTGATCAGCTTCCTTAGCAGCCTGAGCAAGAATCTGATCTTTCTCACTCTGCGCTTCTTTTACTGCCGCATTGACGATCTCCTCCGCTTTTCCGGAAGCATCGCTGAGCTGCTTTGCCGCAGCTTCGCGGTCGCTCTGCGCTTCCCTGCGCGCGGTCTCAGATGCAGTCAGATCTGCCTGCATCTTCTCCTGGCGCTTGTCCAGAAAACCGGATACCGACTTCCATAAAAATATCTTTGCGAGCAGAAACAGGACCAGAGTGCTGCATAACTGTACGATCAACGTCAGGACATTCGGCACGAGCTTGCCGATAATGTCTACATTTAGCATCGGTCACTCACTCCGATCAGTAGACGAAGATCAGAAGAATAGCGACCAGCAGTCCGTAAATTGCACAAGTCTCAGAAAGAGCAATACCGAGAATCATCGTCGAACGGATCTTGGACTCCGCTTCCGGATTCTTTCCGATTGCATCGCAGGCATGCGCTGCAACCTCACCTTCGCCTCGGCCGGTCATGAAACCTGTCAGAACGGCGATTCCTGCACCGATTGCAACAAGTCCATCTCCTACTGTCTTTCCATCCATAGATTTTTCCTCCTTCAGTTTTATCTATCGATTGTTTTTGCTTCATCCGGCATATCATTGCCGATCAGCACCATCGTAAGCGTAACAAATACCAGTGTCTGAATGAAACCAGAGAACAGATCAAAATATGCATGCAGCAGCGGGGTCAGCACCGGTGCCATGAAGTTGAACACCGAACCGGCTGCGCCGAACCACGAAGCAATCTTATTGCTGAGCAGCTGCGCACCCAGATAAATCAGCTGCATCATGATGCCGCCGCACGTGATATTGCCGAACAGACGCAGCGACATCGAAATCATCGTCGAGAACTTGCCGATAATATTCATCGGCAGCATCACCGGCAGAGGCTCAATGAACGAATGGAAATAAGCCTTCACGCCGCCATACCTGAATTCCGTGATCTGGATCAGCACCCAGGTGATAAATGCCAGCAGCAGCGTGACACTCAGATTCGCAGTCGGCGACTCCAGTCCGAAGAGGGAAATAATATTGGAGAAGAAGATATAAATCCACAATACAAGAATATACGGAGTCAGTTTCTTTGAAGTCTTTGTGCCGACATTCTGTTCGACCGAATGGAACACGGAATTGCAGCCGAGGATCACTGCTCCCAGAAACCCTTTCGGTTTCTGCATCGGATCCAGCTTATCAATCTTCTTCCCGATCACAACAAATGCAATTCCAAGAAGAATGGTCTCAAGAATAATGACATATACATCTGTCTGCACTGTCAGTTCCATTTTTCTACTGCTCCTTCTTTCTGCCTATTGCTGCATCCAGCAGAATACTGAACTTGATGATCAGCAATCCCAAAGCACATGCGAAGATATTGAAGATGCCAGGCAGCTTTGCACAGAGTATCAGCACCGCAGCCATGATTGCATAGTGAATCGCAAACGTTCCCATGCCCGTCCATCTTCCGGTCTTTCCCTGATGCAGAATTTCTGTCCAGAAAAACTCATTATGCCGATAAAGCAGGATGGAGACTGCTTCTCCCAGAAGAAATCCGAGCGCATATGCCCGATCCAGGAGTCCTGTCAGAATCCCGATCCCTGTCAGAATCCAGCATAGTTTCCAGCCGCGGTCATTCATAACCAGAATTCATTTTACCCGCCATAAAGCGTTTACACAATCTGAAATTTCAAACTTTCATTCTTTTTCACAAGTGTGATTGCTCACATCTGTGAATAATCTGAGTTTAGCCGGCCATCCGGAATTCATCAATCAACATAAATCCCATTATGTCACCTTGTTTCCGGGATTGCATCAGTGTACGCTTTCACCCGCCGCAATCGCTGACACATATTCATGATCTGCGGATACTGAGATCAGAATCATTCTGATTCCTGCCTGTTCCAGGTATGGTCTCAGATACCCTTCCGTATTTACATACGGAGAACCATCTTCATGATGCAGGGATTCGATCTTTCTCAGATCAGGTGACTGATCCTTCAGAATCGGGGCAAGCACCTTGAACACCGCTTCCTTCACTGCAAACCTTGAAGCATAGAACTCTGCTTTCTTTGCCCGCGAAGAAGCCTCCATGCGTTCATGTTCTGTGAAAGTACGCAGGAAGAAAGGATCTGCTTCTCCTCCCTGATCCAGAATCTTCTGGATTCTCGGAATATATACAAGGTCTGTCCCGATTCCTTTCAGCATAGCTTCATCTTATCAGAAACATCATTGTGCCGGACCAGAAAAAAGAGCTGGCTGGCCAGCTCTCCCTGCAGTTTCCATATCAGATTCAGGCAATCGATGCCTGGTAGATCTTCTCCTGAGTTTAATACCAGATAATCAATAGGATTCGGATTTTGGCGATGATATCGCCTTTTATATTGTCAACAGTTTATATATTCTGTGTTCCCAGTTATTCCCAGTTATGATATAATTTCTCTGG
>Ga0256404_1000523_pt1 | contig 99964 bp, 85 predicted proteins | sample RumenRJG_01DNA_FD_185990 | JGI IMG/M metagenome (GOLD analysis project Ga0256404, IMG submission 185990) | Bovine rumen microbial communities from Lethbridge, Alberta, Canada - RJG_01 | ecosystem: Host-associated > Mammals > Digestive system > Stomach > Rumen | place: Canada: Alberta | collected...
GTACATACGATAGGCGCTGACAAATCCGTTTTCTGCATGGTCAAACACATGGAGGAATCCCTCATGGAAAGGAAGTCCGGCCCGCATCACGGTAGCAATCACCACTTTGTCTTTAGGCAGCGCCAGGTTAGCGGTTCCTAAAGGTGTTTCCACAAACGAAGGTTCAAAGGAGAACGTCTTTGAAATCTCGTATGCCATGATTTCGCCAATGCGTTGGATGTTGTTGCGGAAAAGCATACGGTTTTTCTGATAGTCAATGTCCCGAATCTCAGCCATATACTGGCTGAGCACAGAGTTTTGTTCTGAAAGATTAATCGTTTTCATATTGTCTTTTTATCTACGTTGTCAAGGAGAGCGTTAAGGGTTTGACAGTTAAAAACTGCAGTTTATTTGGCAAAATTAGTATTTTTGAAGACGTAAATTCCTTTTGCGGGGGTTAAAAATGTTTAATGGGCTCATTAATTGGTTGTTGGTTATAGGTTAAAGGTTGTTGGTTATATGGTTGATAGTTGATGGTGCTTGTTTTTCAATGATAAAAACTCTAGAGATTTTACTGTTAGAATGCCAATTATAGCTGGCAAAAAATGCCAAAATTAGCACAAAATCTCTAGAGATTTTTATAACTTGTTTTATAGAAACCTGTAAAAAACTGTTCTTATATTGAAATTTGAAAAGTTAAATGTTGCGATTTTTCTCTAATTTATTATTTTTTTGTCATTGTTTTTTCTTACTTTTGCACCCTGAAATGAAGTGGTACGAAAGCATACTTGTACGATTAATGGCTGTGATGGCCATGCTTCTGTCATGGGTGAATGTAGCGCATTCATCCCCTAACGATTCCGTTAAGGTGTTACCCGACAGCAGCAACTTCGTGACGGCAAGCCTGGTGATTATCTCGCCTACAGATGATGTATATTCCTCGCTTGGCCATTGTGCCGTGCGCATGGAATGTCCTTCACACAATCTGGACTTCTGTTTTTCGTCAGAGACAGAGACAGGAAGTTTTAATGACTTCATAAATTTTCTGATTGGAAAGACAAGTACTGCTATGTTTGCTGTAGAGTCAGATGCGTTCCTCAAACGATACAAAGCAGAGAAAAGAGGAATATGGCAATATCAGCTGAACCTTACCCATCACGAGAAACAGGACTTGTGGAGGAAACTCGACGAAGAAGTCATGATGGGGGCACATCGCAGTTTTACACTTAAGAACAATTGCGTGTCGTTGTCACTGATGTTGATACAGTCCGCATTGATAAAAGAAGATTTTGATTTCGGAAAATTGCCAGAGATTTTCAATCACGATAATGGTGATTTAATGCGGAAATACTTAGAGAATACGCCATGGGCAGAGTTCTTCTTGTTTACGATAGGGGGCTCTGAGGCGGAGAAGACATACGATCCAGACATAAGGTTTACCCCCAAGACATTGGGAGAGGTCATCATGCAGACCCAAATCGTTAGTCTGGAAGACGGTACCAGAAGACCAGCAGTGGTTGGCGGAAGAAAGGAACTGTCAAAGCAAGAAACCACCGTTTCCAAAACATCGATAACGCCCATGATGGTGTTTGGAGCTTTGTTTTTGTTGGTGTTGATTATCACAATAGCAGAGTGGTGGCTTGGTTGGAAGACGTTGGCGAAAGCCACAGACGTTATACTTTTCACGCTACAATGTGTGTTGGGTATTCTGCTTCCAATAATCGTAATTATGTTAGGTTTGGTGGATGTTCATTGGAACTGGTATTTGATACCCTTGAATCCCCTGCCTTTGATTATATATGTGTGCTTCCGTAAGCGGAAGTGGTTTGGCAAGGTTTACTTGCTCTATGCATTGGTGTTGGTGGCATTTATTTGCCTTACGCCATTCATCTCTCAACTCGATTGGGAACATCAGCTTATAACAGCCATGTTTGCCATTAGGTGTATTAGTAATTACGGTATTTTTTATAAAAAGGACAATTAGAATATGAACAAAAAATTACATTATTTATTAATAGGTGTTATTTCCCTTGTATTGTTGGGCAAGGCGAATCATGCTTATTCGTGGATATCTAGCAAAACGTACTACTATAATGTAGCCTATTGTGTTAATGAGACGGGTAAAGGTACTGTTTATGCTAAAGGTCCTAAGGTTTCAAATAATTCTAATTCAGAAGTTGAATTCACTAGGACTTCTCGAACGAACACAACAAATGCTATTATGAGTAAGATGGTTTTTGACTGGTTCGTTGCTCCTGATAATGTAGATATGTATTATAGTTTATACGCAGAGAACTCTCATGAAGATTATCAATTCGATCATTGGGAAAAAAAGAATGGCAATAGTTGGGATATAATAAAAGATGAAAATCAAAATCCAATCATATCCCCCCAATATGATGCTCCAAAGGTTAATGTAACAAACACATCTACTAACCCTTCTGTGAGTGCTACTTATAGGGCTTGCTTTTCTCTTAAAGGGGTGCTAAAAGTTGAAATTGCTGAAGGGCAGGAGAATTTAGGACATGTTACGAATTCGAATGTGAATAACAAGGCTGGTGACGAGGTAACAATATCAGCACAATCCACACAGTCATTCCAGGGTGTATTCTTCAGCCATTGGACAATTGACGGGAACAGTACTTTCGAGTCAAAAGAGAACCCTCTCACCGTAACAGTTCCTGAGGGCGTGACAAGTATTGTTTATAGGGCGCATTTTACCGAACCATCCGAGCTGACGTATTGCCGTTTTGAAAATGTAGGGACAGGTAAGTTTTTATCTTTGTCAAGTACAAGTGGTGCTACTCTTAGGCAAGTATCTCAAAGTGGTGGTTATAAATATACGGCATTGGAAATAAATGCTTTGAAATTGTTGAGTAATACTTCAAGTAGCATGGGAGACCCTTCAACAGTGTTTTATATTGGTGGCACGTCTGATAATGCTGAGGGTATTTCTCCTATTACGGTTCTACAATCTCAGGGAGAAAATGTATTACCGAATTTTGCATATGGGAACGATAATAGACCTGTTAAGATTACAAAAGCAGGCCAGTATTTCCGTATTTCAAAGATTATGACTGTCAATAGTGAAGGTGAAACTGGAGAGGTCTATTTAAATGACGAAGGAACAGACACCCCGGTATTCAGTAATGCTCAAGGAAATAATGCTTTATGGAAGATACATTTCTTGGACGAAGGACATATAGATGAACATGCCTTCGGCGTTGCTCCCGATGCAAGAATGTTTCAGAATGGGAAGTATTACACTACGCTTTATACAAAGTTCCCTTATAAGATGCTCGATGGAATAAAAGCATATTATCTTGACATTACAAAACCAGACCAAATATATAATGAGCAATCCAAGAAAATTACTTTCTTGGAAGTGCCCGAAGATGAGAAGATTATACCTAAGAATATGGCCGTAATCCTTGAGTGCTCTGGAACAAACCCTGAAGGAAACAGACTTTTGCCTATCGTGGACAAAAATAATAGTATTAGTGAAGGTAAATATGTTACCGACAAGAATAATCTTTTGAAGGGAGCTTTGGTTGTTGGAGGAGGTTTAACAGGTGCTCAGGCTGCGGATAAGAACAACCTTCGTCAGGATTATGTATATGTTTATTCTTCCAAGAATGGTCTTGTCAGTTTCTATAAGTGGACTGGAACCAAGGTAATACCGAATAATAAGGTATATTTGGCTGTAACGAAGAACTTCGAAGGAGATTCAAGTTCTGACGGCAATGCTGCAAAAGGATACACATTCGTTTGGGGAACTACCACAGGTATAGATAATACTGTTGTTAAAGTTGAAGAAGATGGTGCAATATATAACTTACAAGGCAGTAAGGTGACGAATCCATCTGCTGGTGTTTATATTAAAAGTGGAAAGAAAATAATCGTAAAATAATGGAAAACAAGAAAGAATATATATCGCCCCAAACGAGTGTTGATTTTGTTAGTTATATTGAGACTATAATGCTTGAGGCTTCCTTGCATGACGATGAGGCTGAATTTGTTGGCGCCAAAGACAATAACCTCATTGAGGAGACGGAGGCGCTTCCAGCGGGAAAGAATATTTGGGGTGACGAAGAGGAATAAATTCCCATCATTCTAAATCACAATTATTATAAAGGCTGCTTCTGTTAAAGGAGGCAGCCCTTATTATTATAAGAGGTTGTGAGGTTTTAAAGTTATGAGGTGAAAAACCTTGCAAGTTGAGCGAAAGCGTAACTTGTATATTATTTTTCTGCTGATTTATAGGCAGAAAATAAAAAACTGAGTATTTTTGTGTCACGAAAAGAGCAGAATTGCGTAATATAAGCAGATAAAAGAGAAAATGACAACGGAAACGTTTAAGCAGGAAGCACAGCGCATGCGACCTATACTCGTCAGAATTGCCCTCGGGATCCTACGGGACTCCGATGAAGCGGAAGACGTGGTGCAGGACGTGTTGCTACGGCTTTGGCAGATGAGGGAGCAACTCAAAATGCCCATCGAACCGCTGGCGAAGGTGCTCACACGAAACCGTTGCATAGACCTCATCCGGCGTAAGAAACCGACCGCGGATCTCATTCCAGGGCAAAGCCTTTCCGTTGGCGTATTCCAGGAGGAAAATGAGGCTCAGCGGGAACGCATCGAACGGATGATGAAGGTGATAGAGACTTTACCTGACATGCAGCAGACCATTCTCCGTCTGCGACACATGGAAGGAATGGATTCAAAGGAAATTGCCAATCTAACGGGTTCAACGGAGGTGGCTGTAAGGAAAGCCTTGAGCCGTGCCCGACAGGCTGTAAGAGATAAATACAATCGGATATGAGAAATGACTTGAAAATAAGAACCCTGACAGAGCGATTCTTCGAAGGTGAGACATCGCTTGCCGAGGAACAGGAACTCTACCGACTGTTCCGCGAAGGGGATGTGCCTGAAGACCTGCTGCCATACAAGGAAATGTTTGCCGGTTTCGAGGACATTAGTCTGCCCCAGCAGAAGCCATCCCGTCGCAGATGGGGAAAGGTTATCGGCATTGCCGCCTCCGTAGCGGTATTGTTTGCCGTAGGCACCACGCTTCTTACTAGAAACAGTCATGATGAGTGCGTGGCTTATATCTACGGGGAGAAATGTACCGACAAGACCATCGTAATGCAACAGATGGAATCAGCGCTCAGCGACATGGACGACATCGCTACCGTGGATGAACAGATGCGTGACTTTTTTTCTGAATAACATAAAGGAGACAAAGATATGAGACAACTACTGATGACACTTCTCTTGCTCCTCACAACAGGACACGTGGCCGCCCAACAGGGACTTGCCATCAACGAACTGTTCAGCGGAAGCATCATTCCGAAAGAGCGGATGGTGGAGACGCGTGTAAGAGGACGGATGCTGACAGACTATAAGATGAGTCTGTTCCGCAGTGTGAAATGCAAGGTCAGCAAAGAGGAATTAGAAAAAATCAATGCCGTCGTACAACGGGATATGGCTTCGTATAAGACTACAGAAAGCATAGGTGACGAGCGTCATGGACGTACCAGCACCTTGATGGTGCAGTTGGCATCGAAGGGAAAGACCTATTGCTATATTTGTCAGAAGACAGAAGCCGTTGGTAAGGAGTGGGTGGTCACCCTCATCTACATTGAGAGTACGGTGAAATCCCTGTCGGAACTAAGGAAAATGTTTAATAATAAATAAGATTGTTTTATGAAGAGATTATTATTTGCAGCTATGATGGTGACGGCAACCACAGCTTTTGCCGCAGAAAACGATACGCTGATAATTGAGAAACCTCAGCGCGTAACCATCATCACCAGCGACTCCCTGCAGTCGATTCGTGTAAAAGGTAAAGAGGGTGACAACCATTTTGACTACCAGAACACCATTCAATTAATAGACAGTAACTATGTGAGTACCGAAACTTATAACAAGAGCCTGTGGGACCTCATGCCTTTCGGACAGAAGAATGAGGATGACGATGACAACACGGAACTGGTGATGAGTCTGGCAGCCGGCTTCTGCACGGCAGTGGGAACACCCGACGGTATCAGTATTCCCGTGGGGCCTTCATGGGAAATAGACTGGACAATTGCCGAATTCAGGTATCGCCTAAAGGAAAAGATGGGGCATTACCTTTCTGTTGGTTTTGGCTTGGACTGGCGTAACTACCGTATGACAAATCAGCACCGTTTCGTGAAGGATGACAATGGCAATATCTCTGTAGAAGGGTATCCCAATGGCAGCAACCCGAAATTCTCCCGTATCAAAGTGCTGAGCCTGACTGTGCCTTTCCAATATCATTATTATCTGAAGGGGAACAGTTTTATCAAAGGTTTTTCTTTCGGTCCTGTGCTGAACTTCAATACTTACAGCAGCATCAAGACCCGCTACAGCGTTAACGGAGAAAAGCAGAAGGAGTTCGCAAAAGATCTGCACAAGAACCCCGTCACGGTGGATTTCATGGTGAAACTGCGCATGAAGTATTTCGGTTTTTATGCCAAATACAGCCCGTGTAATGTGCTTGATACAACGTATGGACCCAAGTTCAAATCCATGTCATTTGGAGTCTGTTTCTAAAACTGTCAGTTTTGAAGAGTAATTAGGCCTTAATCACTCACCAAATTTGCCAAAATTGAAGAGTGATTAGGGCCTAATTACTTGCCGTTGTAAAAAAGGGGGTTTACACGAATGATGAAAATGACGACTTAAGGTTGGAGGTTTTGCAAAGTCCACTTTTCAAAAGTGTTTATGCACACTTCATTTTTAAATACTTTAACCGAAAAACGAGAAAAAAAATGTTTTTTCGGCTATTAACGTTTTGCTAGTCAGTGAAAAATGAGTAACTTTGCAGCCGCAAGGACTAGGAGCGTTTCATGGTCCAAGGCGTTTAAGGTAAAAGAACATTCACAATTTAATTTTAAGTAAAATATGGCAAAGTTAGATTTGACACAGTATGGTATCACTGGTTCTACAGTGATTGCTCACAATCCTTCGTACGAGTATCTGTATGAGGAGGAAATGAAGAAGGAACTTACTGGCTTCGACAAGGGCCAGGAGACTGAACTCGGTGCGGTTAATGTGATGACAGGTATCTTTACCGGCCGTTCTCCTAAGGATAAGTATATTGTTGACGACGCTCAGAGCCATGACAAAGTTTGGTGGACCACAGAGGGTTACAAGAATGACAACCATCCCATGAGCGAGGAGGTTTGGGCAAAGGTTAAGGAAATTGCTGTTAAGGAACTTTGCAACAAGAATCTTTATGTAGTAGATGCTTTCTGCGGTGCCAACAAGCCCACAGCCCTGCGTGTTCGCTTCATTCTCGAAGTTGCCTGGCAGGCTCACTTCATTAAGAATATGTTTATCCAGCCTACAGCTGAGGAACTGGAGTCGTTTGAGCCAAACTTCGTGATCTACAATGCTTCAAAGGCAAAGGTTGATGACTACAAAGAGCTGGGTCTGAACTCAGAGACTTGCGTAGCCTTCAACACCACAAGCCGCGAGCAGGTAATCATCAACACATGGTATGGCGGTGAGATGAAGAAGGGTATGTTCTCTATGCAGAACTACTATCTGCCTCTCCAGGGTATTGCTTCCATGCACTGCTCTGCTAACACCGACATGGAAGGTAAGAACACAGCTATCTTCTTCGGACTTTCTGGTACAGGTAAGACCACTCTTTCTACCGATCCTAAGCGTCTGCTGATTGGTGACGACGAGCACGGATGGGACGATGAGGGCGTATTCAACCTCGAAGGCGGCTGCTATGCTAAGGTTATCAACCTCGATAAGGAGAGCGAGCCCGACATCTACAACGCTATCAAGCGTGATGCTCTGTTGGAGAATGTGACCGTGGATGAGGCTGGTAAGATTGATTTCGCAGACAAGAGCGTGACGGAGAATACCCGCGTTTCTTATCCTATCAACCACATCACCAACATTGCTCAGAAGGTGAACGGCAAGAGCGCTGGTCCCGATGCTAAGCAGGTGATCTTCCTGAGTGCCGATGCTTTCGGTGTGCTGCCTCCCGTATCTATCCTCGATGCTGAGCAGACAAAGTACTACTTCCTCTCTGGTTTCACCGCAAAGCTGGCTGGAACAGAGCGTGGAATCACTGAGCCTACTCCTACTTTCAGCGCTTGCTTCGGTCAGGCTTTCCTCGAGCTGCATCCTACAAAGTATGCTGAGGAGCTCGTGAAAAAGATGCAGAAGAGCGGTGCTAAGGCTTATCTGGTGAACACTGGTTGGAACGGAACAGGCAAGCGTATCTCTATTAAGGATACCCGCGGTATCATCGACGCTATTCTGAACCACAGCATCGACAAGGCTCCTACGAAGCAGATTCCTTACTTCAACTTCACTGTTCCTACACAGCTCGACGGTGTAGCTTGGGGTATCCTTGATCCTCGCGACACCTATCAGGACCGTGGCGAATGGGATAAGAAGGCTCGCGACCTCGCTGAGCGCTTCATCAAGAACTTCAAGAAGTATGAGACCAATGAGGCTGGTAAGGCTCTCGTAGCTGCCGGTCCAAAGCTCTAAAGATTAGATTTCCAGCGTACTGGGAAACTAGTTAAAATCTTTGAAGGCTCGCTGAAAAGCGGGCCTTCTATTGATTTATGTCAAAAAAACTCCGAATAGTTGAAAAAGCATTCTAAAACATTTGTGTGGGCACACAAAAATACTTATCTTTGTAACGCTTTCGGGAGAAAGTATCCAAAAGTTTTCATAGGTTAGTAGTTTGATAGATTTAAGGTAAAGATTATGTTATTAGATTTTGAAACAAACGTGATGCTGGCGCTGACAGCGATTTTGACAATACTCAGTATTGTTGCTTTAGTTAACACTAACATCCGTTAATTGTTTTCAGAGGGCCGACGTGAGTGATTCATATCGTCCTCTTTTTTTTTGCCCATATCCCAACTCCCAACTTTTTATTCAATAAAACTTAAAAAACGCCCTTTTAATCCATAAATTAACTAATAAAATGGACAAATGAACGTTTTTTTGAGGAAATCTGCTTACCTTTGCAAGCAAAATTCAAATTCGGAAGAGAATGAAAAGAACTATTGTGCCCTTCTTGCTGATGGCCCTTACGCTTATCTTCGCATCGTGTCTGAAATCGGAAGATGAGGCGACGGTGTCTTATAATGACACGGCCATTTCAAGCTTTTCTTTGGGTACATTGAACCGTTATGTGAAAACGAAGGCAAAGGACGGTGTGACCGACAGCACTTATAAGACCACGGTGCCGGGTGGCAAATATTCGTTCAGAATAGATCATCTGAACCATAAAATCTACAACCCTGATTCACTGCCCTATGGAACGGATGTGAAGAAGGTGGTGGTAACGGTGTCAGCCAAGAATTCCGGAAGGATGTTCTTCAAGAGCATGACGAGCGACTCTCTGACTATCTACAACAGCTCTGACTCTCTGGATTTCTCGAAACCCCGTGAACTCCGCGTGTATCCTTTCAGTAACAGCAATGCCAACTACAGGGCTTATGAGGTTACGGTGAATGTGCATCAGGTACCTACTGATTCGGTGTATTGGCAGAAAGTGACGGGTGTGACGCCGGAGACTGTGACAACGGTTCAGACTGGAATTGCCAAGAATCAGTATCGGGTGGATGCAGGAAACCTGCAGCTTTCGACTGATAATGGCAGCACTTGGACTAATGAGACCCTCGATACGGATGCTTCCTATCTGCCCAACAATAATATCAACTTCGTGTATAAGTCCATCCGGACGAATAAGGAGACCGATTATGTGTTGCTGGTAGGAACGTCTGATGCTGACAAAGCCTATGCATCCTGCTGGTTCAAGTATGATGAATACACCGAGGGAGCACCTAAGAGCGGCTGGTCGTATATCACGAGCGGTGGCCGCAATCTTTACCCCCTGCCTAAGCTGAGCAACCTGTCTGTTGCCTACTATGACGACAGCAATATCCTTGCTATTGGCGGTGCCGGTATGGATGATTGCAGCAAGGAAGCTTATGATGCTATCTACGTGAGTCATGACAATGGCGTTTCGTGGATTCCCAATGACGCTTTCCGCCTCCCTGCCAACCTTGACAAGAGCGCAAGCCGTATCATTCTGAAAGTAGATGCTGACAGAAATTTGTGGTTGTTCTGCGAGGGGACAGGTGAGACCTGGAAAGGTTATTTCGTCAAAGATGACGCTAAATAGGCGGTTGAATATCATTAAGAAGATGTAGCATGAAGTGGAAATACGGTCTTCTTTTGGCCTTGATGACGCTGTCAACAGTGCGTGTCAGTGCACAGGACGATGTGGAATATCGTATGGAAGTGGGTGCTGCTGTCGGATTGATGGGCTATCATGGCGACTTCAACGGTTCGCTCACGAAGGATCTGCAGCCGATGGGAAGTCTCGTGGCGCGCTTTATTTTCAATCCCTATATGGGGCTGAAGGCCAATGTGTCTTATGGAATGCTGAAGGGTAGCTCTTCTGATGTCAATACTTGGTATCCGGAATTTAGCGAGACGCCTTATAGTTTCAGCAATAAGCTCGTGGATCTCGACGTTGTCTATGAGTATAATTTCTGGCCTTACGGTACGGGTCGCGACTATCGCGGAGCCAAACGGCTTACTCCTTATCTCCTTCTCGGTTTGGGGGGTACGTTTGTAAAAACAGACCAGAAGAATGTGTTTACGGCAAACCTCCCCATCGGTGTGGGGGTAAAGTATAAGGTGGGCGCACGCGTGAATGTCGGACTCGAATGGGCGATGCATTTCTCGTTGAACGACGAACTCGACGGAGTGAAGGACCCCTATGGCATCAAAAGCAGTGGCCTCTTCAAGAATACGGACTGCTATTCCACGCTGCAACTGTCGGTGACCTATAGTTTTATGGCAAAATGCCGCACTTGTCATAATGAGGACGAGTGAGAATGTGATAAAGATAGCGTAAACGAAACAACAAAGAGATATGGCTGTCAATCTTGACATGAAGAATATTCCCGAGCACATTGCCATTATTATGGATGGCAACGGGCGCTGGGCTACGGAGCGGGGACGTGAACGTTCCTTCGGCCATCAGGCTGGAGTGGAGACCGTGCGCCGCATCACGGCTGAGTGTGTTCGCCTCGGTGTGAAGTATCTTACGCTTTATACCTTCTCTACCGAGAATTGGAACCGTCCTGCCGATGAGATTTCTGCCTTGATGGGACTGGTGCTTTCCTCGCTCGAAGATGAAATCTTCATGAAGAACAATGTGCGCTTCCGCGTCATCGGCGACATGAAGCGGTTGCCCGACGAGGTACAGCAGAAACTCTGGGAAACCATGGAGCATACGGCCGGGAACGATGCCATGACGATGGTTGTGGCGCTGAGTTACTCATCGCGATGGGAGATAACCGAAGCCGTCAGACAGATAGTCTCTGAGATTCACGATATGGAAGAGCTCCCTGAAAATATCTTCAAGAGATTGAAGACCGGAGGCATTCGTGCCGAGGACATTACCGAAGACACCATCAGCCAGCATCTGGCCACCAGCTTCATGCCTGACCCAGACCTGCTCATCCGTACCGGCGGCGAACTGCGCATCTCCAACTACCTTCTGTGGCAGATAGCCTACAGCGAACTGTATTTCTGTGATACCTATTGGCCTGATTTCTTGGAAGAAGACCTGCATAAGGCCATTGCCAGTTATCAAAACCGTCAGCGCCGTTTTGGCAAGACCGAGGCACAGGTAGAAGAAGAAAGACCCACCCCCAATCCCTCCCTATAATGGAGGGGAGTAATTACTTCTAAAGGAAAATATGATAGTTATGATTAAATACATAATAAATAAGGCAAGAAACATTTCACTCCCCTCCATTATAGGGAGGAGATGGGGGTGGGTCTTCCTTTTCCTCTTTTCATTTAGCAGCGTAGCTGCGCAGGAGAAGATTGTGAATCCCGACATCACTTATGCCGGTTCACCACGTACTTGCACGATTGCCGGACTGGCCGTGTCAGGAGTGGAAGGCTATGAGGATTATGTGCTGACTGGTATTTCAGGCCTTACCGTCGGTGAGGAGATAGAAGTTCCAGGCGCACAGATTACGGATGCCGTAAAGCGTTATTGGCGTCACGGACTTTTCTCGAAGGTAGCCATCACGGCCGACTCACTTATTGGTGACAAGATTTATCTGCATATCCATCTGGCCGTGCGCCCACGCGTGAGCACCATCAACTATATCGGTCTGAAAAAGTCGGAGCGCGAGGACATGGAGCAGAAACTTGGTCTGCTGAAAGGTAATCAGATTACGCCTAATATGATTGGCCGTGCGAAGATTTTGGCAAAGAAATACTTCGACGACAAAGGCTATAACAATGCAGAGATCTCTATTGTTCAGCGTGATGACGTGGCCAATAAGAATCAGGTGATTCTCGATGTGGCAGTCGATAAGAAGGACAAGATGAAGGTCCGGAATATCATCATTGAAGGCAACGAAAACTTGTCTGACAATAGGATTAAGGGTGGTCTTTTACGCAAGGGTGCCTTTGCCAAGATTCACGAGGCTGGTAAACTGAGTTCGTTCCTGAAAGCCAAAAAATATACGCCTGAACGCTACAAGACTGACAAGGAGAACCTCATCAACAAATATTATGAGCTGGGTTATCGTGATGCCGTCATTTTGGAAGACAGTGTCTGGAACAACGATCCCAAGCATGTGAATATCTACCTGAAGGTGGATGAGGGTAAGAAATATTACATCCGCAATATCACATGGGTGGGCAATACCATCTACTCTACCGACCAGCTTTCCCGTCAGTTGGGCATGAACAAGGGTGACGTCTATAACCAGAAACTGATGAACAAACGACTCACCGAAGACGACGATGCTGTGGGCAACAACTACTGGAACAACGGTTATCTGTTCTATAACCTGCAACCGACAGAAGTGAATATCGTGGGTGATTCCATAGATTTGGAGATGCGTATCTTTGAGGGCCAGCAGGCACATATCAGTAAGGTGCGTATCAATGGAAACGACCGTCTTTATGAAAACGTGATACGCCGTGAGCTCCGCACGAAGCCAGGTGACCTCTTTAATAAGGAAGCTCTGATGCGTTCGGCCCGTGATCTGGCCTCAATGGGACATTTTGATCCCGAGCAGATAGACCCGAAGGTGGAGCCGAACTATGATGATGGTTCGGTGGATATCAACTATAACCTGGTGCAGAAGTCCAACGACCAGATTGAGTTCTCACTGGGTTGGGGACAAACAGGTGTCATCGGACGTGTGGGATTAAAGCTTAACAACTTCTCCATGCGTAATCTCTTCCGTAAGAATGCAGAGTATCGTGGTATCATGCCGATTGGTGACGGTGAGGTGCTGAGTATCGGTGCTCAGACCAACGGTACCTACTATCAGTCGTACAATGCCAGCTATTCCACTAACTGGTTTGGTGGTAAGCGCCCCATCCAGTTCTCCGTGGGTGCCTATTATTCGAAGCAGACCGACGTGTCGAGTAACTACTACAATAGTGCCTGGATGAACAACTACTATAATTATTATTATGGCGGTTATGGTAGTTATGGTTACAACAGTTACGAGAACTACTACGATCCTGACAAGTATATCCAACTTTTCGGAGCCAGTCTGGGATGGGGTAAGCGTCTGCGTTGGCCTGATGACTATTTCCAGCTTGGTGTGCAGTTGGCCTATACGCGTTATATGCTGAAACAGTGGCGTTACTTCCTGGTGCAGAATGGTAACTGTAATAACTTGAACCTTGGTATTACGCTCTCACGTACCTCTACGGATAACCAGCTCTTCCCGCGTCGTGGTTCTGAGTTTGTTGCCAGTTTGACGATTACTCCGCCATGGTCAGCATTCGACAAGAAGGATTATAAGAAACTCGATGAGATTTATAAATCCGAGGTTGCTTCCACTGGAAAACTGACGGATGCTGCCAGTGCTGCTCAACAGGAGCGTTACCGTTGGATTGAGTATCACAAATGGAAGTTTAAGGCCCGCACGTTTACTGCTCTGACCAATGGTGCCAAGTGTCTGGTGTTGATGACCCGTGTGGAATTGGGTATCTTGGGCAGCTACAACAAGTATAAGAAGTCACCGTTTGAAACCTACTATATGGGTGGTGACGGTATGTCGGGTTATTCTACGAGCTATGCCGAAGAAACTGTCGGCTTGCGTGGTTATGAGAACGGCTCACTCACTCCTTACGGCAGTGAAGGCTATGCCTATGACCGCTTCTCCGTTGAACTCCGTTATCCGTTCCTGTTGGGTAACACCACTATCTACGGATTAGGATTCGCTGAGGCTGGTAATGCCTGGACGGAAGCCAAGAAATTTAACCCCTTCGACATGAAGCGTTCTGCTGGTCTCGGTGTACGTATCTTCCTGCCTATGGTGGGTTTGATGGGTATCGACTGGGCCTACGGTTTCGACAAGGTGTTCGGATCCAAGGGTGGCAGCCAGTTCCACTTCGTGCTTGGACAGGAGTTCTAGTTATTCTAGTATTCCTAGAAGTCCTAGATTATCTAGATTATCTAGGTTACCTAGTTTAATGATTTAGGGTTTTCCGCTTAGAAAATAGTGGTTTCCCTATTGCAGATAAAAAAAGAAGATGTATATTTGCAGCGTCAAATGTCATTTTAACTTATAAATAGAAAACGTTATGAAGAAATTGATAATCTGCGCATTATGCGCAATCTGCGGTTTCACAACATCTTCAGCGCAGAAGTTCGCGCTGGTGGATATGGAATATATTCTGAAGAACGTGCCCGCTTATGAGCGTGCAAACGAACAGCTCTCGCAGGTCAGCAAGAAATGGCAGGCTGAGGTGGAAGCTCTCAATACGGAAGCCCAGACCATGTATAAGAACTACCAGAATGAGGTGGTGTTCCTTTCTCAAGAGCAGAAAAAAGCCAAGCAGGAGGCTATCATGCAGAAGGAGAAGGAAGCCAGTGACCTCAAAAAGAAATATTTTGGTCCTGAAGGCGAACTCTACAAGAAGCGTGAGGCGCTGATGACGCCCATTCAGGAAGAAATCTACAATGCCGTCAAGGATATCAGTGATTTGCGCGGCTACTCTCTGGTCATTGACCGTGCTTCAGACACGGGCATCATCTATGGTTCTCCCAAAGTGGATATTTCCAATGAGGTGCTCTCCAAGCTCGGATATAGTGCTGACTAAATACCGGTAATCCGGCTATCTGGCTACCCGGCTGAATAATTATCCGGCAGAATAATTATCCGGCTATCCGGCAGAATAATTATCCGGCTATCCGGCTACCCGGCTAAAGAATTATTAATAACAATAAAAGAAAAAAAGAAATGAAGAAGATTTTGTTTATGCTGTTGATGATGGCTCCTATGGCCTCATTCGCACAGAAGTTTGGTCACGTTGATGTTCAGGCCGTGATTACATCACTCCCTGAGTACACCCGCGCAGAAGGCGAACTGAAGGCCAAAGGTCAGGAATTCGAAAACGAACTCAAAGGTATGCAGGACGAGATCCAGCGTAAGTATGATGAGTATGAGAAGACCAAGAGCACGATGAATCAGACCAAACAGCAGGAGACAGAGAAGGCTATCAACGATCTGATGACCAAATTCCAGCAGGCTCAGCAGGACAATGCCCAGGCTTTCCAGAAACTGCAGCAGGAAAAGATGGCCCCCATCCAGCAGAAGGTTTTCCAGGCTGTTGAGAATGTTGGTAAAAACGGAGGATATGTTTATATTATGCAGGCTCAGAGTCTTCCTTACATCAGCTCAACTCTCTCAAAGGATGTTACCGCTGACGTGAAAGCTGAGCTTCAGAAGATGAAGTAAATGAGAAAATTCATACTATCCATTCTTTTCTGCGCACTGCCGCTTTTGGCTAGTGCGCAGGTAAAGTTTGGATTCCTTTCATATAGTCAGGCGCTTCAAAGCATGCCCGACTATGCTTTGGCTAAGGAAAATCTGGCCAAACTGGAGGAACAGTTTGAGACTGAAATGAAGCGGGCCGAAGAGGAATTCAACAAGAAATATGAGGAATTCCTGGAAGGTCAGCAAGAGTTTGCTGTCTCTATCCGCAACAAGCGACAGAGCGAGTTGCAGGAACTCATGCAGAAAAATATGGCATTTAAGCAGGAAGCCCGCCGTCTGCTGAAAAACGCCGAGGCTGATGCGATGAAACCTTTGCATGAGAAATTAAAGGCTGTCTTGGCCAAGGTGGGACAACAAAGGGGGCTGGCATTTATCCTCAATACCGACGGGGATGCACTGCCTTATGTTGATCCTGCCCAGGGTGAGGACGTTACTGAGGTAATCAACCGTGAACTTACCAAGTGATCCGGGTCCTATCGGTGTTTTTGACTCAGGCTATGGCGGCCTGACCATCCTGCACCAGTTGAGGCAGATTCTGCCTCAATACGATTTTATGTACCTGGGCGACAATGCCCGCGCTCCTTATGGAGCCCGTTCTTTCGATGTCGTTTATGAGTTCACGCGTCAGGCTGTGGTACGTCTTTTTGAGATGGGCTGCCACCTTATTATATTAGGATGTAATACGGCTTCGGCCAAGGCTTTGCGTACCATCCAGCAAAACGACCTTCCAAAGATTGACCCTAACCGCCGTGTGCTGGGCGTCATCCGTCCTACGGCCGAGGTGATAGGCAGTCTAACTCAAAGTCGGCATGTAGGCGTTTTAGCCACAGAAGGCACCATCAAGAGCGAGAGTTACAATCTGGAAATCCAGAAACTGAATCCCGACATTCACGTCAGCGGCGTGGCTTGTCCTTTCTGGGTTCCGTTGGTGGAATACAATGAGGCAGATTCTCCCGGAGCCGACTATTTCGTAAAGAAGCGTATCGATGAGATTATGCGCAAGGACCCATTGATAGACTGCCTTATCTTAGGTTGTACCCATTATCCCTTGCTGATGCCTAAGATTCTGAAATATTTGCCGCAAGGTGTGCGAGTCGTACCGCAAGGGGAGTATGTCGCTGACAGTTTGAGAGATTATCTGGAGCGTCATCCTCAGATAGAACAGCAATGCTCCAAGGGAGCCACTGTTCACTATCTTACCACCGAAAATCCAGCGAAATTCAAGGAATCAGCCCAACTCTTCCTTCATGAGAACGTAGAGGTAGAGAACATCACTTTAGGCTGATTAACTCCTAACTCCTAACTTTCTTGCAAAATAGCGAACGGGATACCATACGGCCAGCCAACCGGCAGCCAGTACGGTAATGAATACCAGTATGATATCTTGTGGGTGAACACTTACAGGATAAGCATTGATGATGAAAGAACCTTCGCTTTCACCGAGATGTACCAATCCGTAAGTCTGCTGAAGCCAACAGAGCAAAAGTCCCAGAAGGATGCCGATAATGGCACCCAAAGCTGATATCATTCGTCCTTCAAAGAGGAATATTTGCGTGATTTGCTTGTCGGTGGCTCCCAGATTACGCAGGGTCACCACATCGTCCTTTTTATCGATAATCAGCATGGAGAGGGAACCGATGATATTGAAGCACGCCACAATCAGGATGAATGTGAGGAAGATATAGGCGATGAACTTTTCAATCTTCATGATGCGGAAAGTGTCTTCCTGCTGTTCATAGCGGTCTTTCACCTTATATTTATCACCGGCAATTTTCTGTGCTTTTGCCTTTACAGCATCCAGATTACTACCTGGCTTGACACGCATTTCAAGAGAGGAGAGCATGCCTTGCTGGTCGAAAATGCTTCGGGCAAAGCTGACGGAAGTCAGAATATAGTTCTTATCATAACGTCCTTGTTTGACCATGAAGACCACTCCTGGTGAAATCAATGAATCTTCCACAAAACCGTCCGTGGGGTCCATCATGTCCAGTTGTCCTTCGCGTTTGGGCGCATAGATATGCAGAAAGTCATCCCAGTCGGCTGTCATGCCAAGTGTCTGTGCCAAACGGATACCCACTGTTCCATATTGCAGATTGGCAGCGCGGAGCGAGAACTCACCGTCTCCATAGAGAATTTCCTTGATATGGGTGAGTTCTGAGAAATTATCATCCACACCCTTGATCATCACCATGGCCTGTTTACCCTTGTATATTGCTAGGGCTTGGTCCTCAACAGTTTCTGTCGCCACATCAATCTCGGGAAGCTGGCGTATCTCTGTCAAGATGGGATCATCAGCAGGGGCAGTCTTGCCCTGTGTAGGTACAACTTGAAGTTGTGGATCAAAGGTAGTGAAAAGGGTGGCTACCAGATCGTGGAATCCGTTGAAGACCGAGAGCGTCACAACCAAAGCCATCGTGGCAATGGCTACACCCACAACGGATATAGCCGATATCAGGTTAATGACGTTCGTCGATTTCTTCGAGAACAAATACCTTTTTGCTATGTAAAAAGGGAAACTCACTTCTTGAGCAGTTCGTCGATATGGTCGATATAATCGAGAGAATCGTCAATAAAGAAGCGCAGTTCGGGGATGATACGCACCTGATTGCGGATGCGCTGGCCAAGTTCATAGCGAATGGTCTTCATATTCGCATTCACATTGGCCACGATTTCTTCTGCTTTTTCAGAAGGGAATACACTCAGATAGGCTGTGCAGATGCTGAGGTCGGGAGAGATTTTCACCCGTGTTACACTCACCATCATACCATGCATCATCCGTGTCTGACTTTGGAAAATCTGTGCCAGTTCCTTCTGCAGCAATCTTGATATCTTAGCTTGTCTTGTTTCTTGCATATTATATATCATCAATTTTTCAGTGCAAAGGTAACAAAAAGTTAGGAGTTAGGCGTTAGGAGTTAGAAGTTTTTTGTAATTTTGCACGCAATTGTAATGAATTTCAAGGTTTTATGATTAAATCGTTGCAAATGCTGAGTCGTTGGCTCGCTAATCATGCTTCCGCATTCATCATAGCGATAGCCCTAGTCACATTCTTTATCCCAGAACTTTTCAAATGGGTTCACGGGAATACGCAGACAGTGATTCTCGGGCTTATTATGCTAACGATGGGACTGACGCTGACCACTCAGGATTTTAAGATTGTAGCCCAGCGCCCCATGGATATTTTTGTGGGTGCCGTCGCGCAGTTCCTGATCATGCCAGGTGTAGCTTATCTGTTAGTCCATGTGTGGCATCTGGAACCGGCTCTGGCTTTAGGAATTTTGCTGGTAGGCTGTTGCCCAGGTGGAGTTTCCAGCAATATCATGTCGTATCTCTGTCATGGAGATGTGGCTTTTTCAGTGGGCATGACCTGCGTCTCAACCATTTTGGCACCAGTCATGACGCCTTTACTGATGCAACTGACAGCGGGTGCGATTATCGAGATCGACACGGTAGGTATGTTCCTGAATATCCTCATTGTGACTATTCTGCCAATCACAATTGGCTGTATTCTGAATTATTATTATAGCAAACGGGAAAGTTTCAAGACTCTTCAGGCGCTGATGCCAGGCACGAGCGTTATTTTGTTGGCTTGTATTGTGGGCGGTGTTATCTCTACGGTTCATGACCCGTTGGTGGAACGCGGCTTGATACTTTTCATTTGGACTTTCGCCGTGGTCTTCTGTCATAACTCATTAGGTTATCTGCTAGGGTGGCTGTCGGGCCGTTTGGCAGGTTTCAATACTGCCAAAAAGCGCACGATTTCTATTGAAGTGGGTATGCAGAATGCTGGTTTGGCCACGGTCCTTGCCGGAACCTTCTTTGCTGCGCAGCCATTATCTGTGTTACCTTGTGCTATCTCCTGCGCATGGCATAGCATCAGCGGAACCATCCTTGCCGGACTTTACCGTTCTTGGGACAAACGGCACGGCATTATTTATTGAAAAAGGAAAGGCTGTTATTCTCCCCGTAGAATCCGGTATAATTCAGGCATGTTGATTTCATGCCTGACAGCATCGGCTAGCAGGTCATATTGTTGCTGTTTATAGGCTTGATAATCGAAAGCGCTTTCTTCTTCCTTGTTTTCAAGCCATGGAGAGAGCAGTTCATCGATAATGGGGGCATTGTCGAGAATACCATGGATGTAGGAGCCCCAGCATCGTGAACTTTCCTTATAGGTGGTGACGGGCTTCGATTTTTCCCCTGCAGCCACAGGTCGGGTAATACCCATATGTATTTCATAGCCTTTGCAAGCCGATGGCCCAGCGGAAGTTTTCCAGTTAAAATCTACTTGAACCGTACGTTTTTCTCCGTTCATGGTAGTTGTGAGAGGTAGAATACCTAGTCCGGGCATGCGTTCCACATCGCTTTCCACATGTTCGGGGTCAAGAACCTCCTGACCCATCATCTGGAATCCACCGCAGATGCCGATCACTGTCTTGCCGTCGTGATGAGCCTGAAGAATGGCCTGTGCACAGCCGTTACGACGCAGTTCCATCAGGTCGGCAATCGTGCTCTTGGTACCGGGAAGGATCAGGATATCGGCCTTTTTTATTTCTTCTGTGTTATTAGTATAGAAAAGGTGTACACGACTATCCTGCTCCAACACATCGAAATCGGTGAAATTGCTCAGATGCCGAAGCATGATTACGGCTACATTTACCTTTCCAGCCTGTGCTTCCATATTCTTACGCTCCAGCGAAACGCTGTCTTCCTCCTCGATGTGAATGTCCTTGAGATAGGGAAGCACTCCTAAGACAGGTACCCCACAGATTTGCTCCAATTGTTTACGCCCCTCATCAAAAAGACTCCTGTCACCACGGAACTTATTAATGATGATACCTTTGATGAGTTTTCTGTCCTCAGGTTCCTGCAGCATAATGGAACCATAAACGGAAGCAAAGACACCTCCACGGTCAATATCGGCCACCAGTATGACATCAGCATTGGCATAACGGGCCATCGACATATTGACAATATCCACGTCGCGAAGGTTGATTTCAGCAATGCTTCCGGCACCCTCCATCACGATAGGATGGAAACGGGCAGCCAAACGGTCAAAGGCTTCATGGACAGCCTGTCGGAGCACTTCGCGTCCCTCACGACGGAAATATTGCGTGGCATGCTGATTTCCGATAGGGCGTCCATTGAGAATTACCTGTGAGGTATGGTCGCTGTTGGGCTTCAGCAAGAGTGGGTTCATGTCAGTATGACAGGGAATGCCTGCTGCTTCAGCTTGAACGGCCTGCGCTCTACCAATCTCAAAACCCTCAGGCGTGGCGTAACTGTTCAGAGCCATATTCTGAGCCTTGAAGGGAGCCGGCTGATAACCGTCCTGCAGGAAAATGCGACAGAAGGCGGTAGCAACAAGGCTTTTGCCTACGTCACTACCTGTTCCAGCCAGCATCAGGGGGTGAAGTCTTTCCATAAATCCAGTATGTTTTTGTCGCCCCAATACAGATGGACGTAAGAGGCGCGAAGATTCTTATATATATAATAAGGTGTCGGCTGTCCGACAATCGAGGAATAGTGGAACTCATGTCCCCTGAAGCCGAGCCAGTCGCGGTAGCCCAAATGCAGGCGTTTGCCCTCCATGGTGGCATCATCGGGCAGAACGGCGGCCATAGGCCAGAGGGTTCCCTCCTCATCGATGATATGCCGGCAGAGGTACATCATGCCGCCACATTCAGCCAGACAACGGTCGCCCTGCTCAATATAGTCGTGGATGGAAGTCAGCATAGAGGTGTTTACACTCAGTTCTTTCAAGAAAAACTCGGGATAGCCACCAGGTAAATAGAGGAGGGAGGAGAGTGGTAATTTTTTATCGTGAATGGGAGAGAAGAAGATGACTTCTCCGATTTCTCTCAGTCGGTCGATATTCTCCCGATAGGTGAAATTGAATGCTTCGTCACGAGCTACTGCGATTTTCATAATCCTAAAGCTTTAAAGTCAACATACTTCTCGATGGCATCAGCAGCCCGACAGATGATTTTCTCGATGAAATCGCGGTTTTCTAACGATAAACCTAAATGTCGACTTGGTATTTCCATATCCGGAAGTCGGGGAATACAACCTATGCACTTGACTCCAGCATCTTCGCAAGCCTGCTTCAGAAAAGAGGCGTGGCGCTCAGATCCTACTTGGTTGAAAATGACGCCAGAAAAACGGAGAGGCCTCTCCCTCTGATCTCTCCCAAGGAGAGGAAGCTGTAATGTGGTATAACCGTGAATGATGGCTGCGGCACTATAGGCCATGCTGCGGGCATTGATAATCAAAATAATGGGAATGTCAAGCAGTGCGGCAATCTCCGCAGAAGAACCCTTCCAACGGTCGTAACCATCATATAGCCCCATAACTCCCTCCACAATGTTCACCTCTTTATAATAATGATTAAATACTTCACGTAGATGTTCGTGCGTAGTGAACCGTGTGTCAAGGTTTACCGATTCCTCCCCACAGGCCATCTGGTGATATTGTGTGTCGATATAGTCGGGGCCGCATTTAAAGGGTTGTACTTCTATTGCCCGCCGTTGTAGCGTGCGTAACAGTCCGATGGTTATGGTGGTCTTCCCGCATCCGGAGTTGGTGGCTGCAATGAGAAAATTCTGCATTAATTTCTGATTTTGTTGCAAAGATACGATTAAGCGAGTGAAATACAAAAGGAAAGTTTACTTTTCTTTGATTTCTGAGCGTGAGTATCTTATCCAAAGATATAAAAAAAGTTCGTACCTTTACGTCTTTTCAAGCCGTGAAGGTAGGCTGCATTCGGGAAAAATCCAAATAAATTTGGTTTTTCCACTCATTTGCACTACCTTTGCAACCAGAATGGTGATATTTTGGCTTTCAGCCAGAATGTAAAAGGGAATCCGGTGAGAATCCGGGACAGTACCCGCTACTGTAAGCCCCATTATCGGAAACACGATAAAAAGCCACTGTCCGCAGGGATGGGAAGGTGTGTTTTCGGGGGCAAGTCAGGAAACCTGCCACTCCTCACTTTAATTACGTCGCCCACGGGAACATGGGCACGGCAAATGTGACGACAACAACTATCTGTAATGAAGAAAACGATGATTGTGAGCATGTCGTGTGCTCTCATTTTTCTAAATGCTTATCCACAGAACAAGGTGGATAAGGAAGTTAATCTGTCGCCTATTGTGGTAACTGGAACTGGTACACATCACCGCCAAACCGATTCTCCCGTTCCTGTGCAAGTGATTACGCAGCAGGATTTGCTCAATATCAATGTGTCTTCTTTAGAAGAAGCGTTGCAAAAACTCAATCCCTCTTTCACTCAGTTTACTAACGGCATGGGCACTACGCTTTCGCTGAATGGACTGAGCGATGAATATTATGTGTTTCTTTTGAACGGCCGAAGACTGACGGGTGACGATACTTATGCAAAGATCAATTTAAGTTCGGTGAAACGTATCGAAATTCAGAATGGGGCCGCTTCCACACTTTATGGTACAAATGCCATCGGTGGTGTGGTGAATATCATTACCGATGAAGGAAAGGATAAGATAGAGGCAAGCAACAACATCCGCTTTTCCCAGAAAGGCGGGTTGAATGAACAAGCCAATTTGGATATCCAAAAAGGGATGATAGGCAGTTATACCAGCTATCGCCGGCAGGAACTGAACAGCTATCAGTTGAGTCCCTACGAAGAGAAGACCGATAAGAAAACAGGTGAGACAACTCTGGTGGAGACCAATAAAATAGCAGCGACAGGCTTTCATTCCGATATGATCAGTGAGCATCTGACTTTTGATCCTAATGACCGTTTGTCTGTCTATGGTGATGTAAGTTTTTACAATCATCATACCGATCGCCCCTATGACGTTTATGCCTATGACATACACCATCAGACATTTTCCATGGGAGCCGGTGCCAAATACAAGATCAGCAAGAAAGCCTTCATCCGTGCCGATTATAATACGGATGCCTATTGGTCGAAGAACGATTACTACAAGAAGAGTGGCTCCTTCGAAGCCGGCGAGGAAATCACTCGCAAGAACACACGCAGCCATATTGCCACGCTGAAGGGTATCTTCACATTGGCAGACTGGAACAAGTTGTCCGTAGGTGTAGAGTATCAGACCGACATCTTGAAGAGCCAGAGTGATAATATCGACCGTGAATCAGCTTATACATGGGCCGCTTTTGCCCAGGAAGAACTGAAACTGGCGAAAGGACTGCAGGCCCTCGTTGGTATCCGCTATCTCTATCATGAGTATTTCAAGCATTACGCCACGCCTAATGTGGCATTAATGTATAAGTGGGAAGGACTGAATGTGAGAGCGTCGTATGCCGCTGGCTTCAAGGCTCCCACCTTATCACAACTCTATGCTACCGATATAGCCAAGACAACAGACCGCTACACCATGCCCAATGTGGAGCTGAAACCCGAGAAGAACCGCTATCTCTCATTGAATGCTGAGTACAATCATGCCCGTTTCGGAATCTCCGGAAATGTGTTTCTCAATAAAATCCGTGACATGATTGATTATGTAACAGTTGCTACTGGCGATGAGTCAATGGCGCGATATGGTCATGAGGAGACTCGTCAGCGCCAGAATGTGAGTAAGGCTCAGGTGTTAGGATTCAATGTTGCAGGAAATGCCTATTTAGGTGCCGGCTTCTCCCTGAATGCCGCTTATACCCATCTGAATACCAAGGATGAGGAAACCGATTTGCCTTTGGACAAAACCATTAAGAATGCCTACGTGGTAGGTGCCAATTATAAGACCACTTGGAAGGTCTATACGCTGAATGTCAGTGTGAACGGACGCATCTACAGTCGCCGCTATTCAAAGTCGTACGGCTATGCCCCTCACTACAATATGTGGGATGTTGTGACACGCCATACCATCAAGACTAGGCACATTGTCTTCGAACCAGCTTTAGGTATTGAGAATATTTTCAATTGGGTGGACGACCGTCCTTATAATAGTAATTATGCCTCACTGAATGCCGGGTGTATGCCCTTTGTCAGTATAGGTATTAAGTTTTTAAAGTGAAGAATGAAATATAAAACTCTCGTTTTAGCGCTGCTGATTGGCGGAGTTTCCGTCTTAGGATGTCTGCCTGTCCGTTCTCAGTCCGTGATGACCGATTCCATTCATCATCTTGATGAGGTGGTGGTCACGGGAACGGGTACTGAGCATTTGCTGAAGAATGACCCGGTACAGACGGAAGTTATCAGTGGAAAAATGTTGCGCAATTTCTCGGGAAAGAGTCTGCAGGACATGCTCTCGATGCTGACGGCATCCTTCGACTTTAATGAAGATGATATGGGTTCACAGATGCAGATGAATGGTTTGGGCAACAACTATATTCTGATTCTCATCAACGGAAAGCGCATTCATGGAGATGTGGGCGGAGAGAATGACCTGAGTCTGATTGACCCGAACAATATTGAGAAAATAGAAATTGTGAAAGGTGCTTCTTCAGCCCTTTATGGCAGCGATGCCATTGCCGGTGTGGTGAACATCATTACCAAGAAACACGATCAGGAGGGACTGCTTCTGGAGAATACCACGCGTGTCGGCAGTTATGGTGATGTGCGTCAGCATAATGGTTTCGGATTCAATGTGGGGAAGGTGAGCAGCTATACTAATTTCCAGTTGCAACATACCGATGGCTGGCAGAATACCGCCAGTGAAGACCCGCATCAAACAGAATTCCCGATAACTGATTCACATAACAAGACCGTGAACCGCCGTACCAACTGGCAAGTAGCTGAACGTTTGTCGTGGACTCCTGTCCGACCTTTGGAGATTTATGCAGAAGGCAGTTATCAATGGAAGAAGATCTATCGTCCGTTGGGCAGTCATCCGGGAGTGGATATCCATTGGTATGACTTGAAATACCACAACGCTTCGGCTGCTCTTGGCGGTAAGTGGAAACTCAACCGTCAGGATTTCCTGACAGTGGACATCACCTGGAACAAGCATGCCTATTATTATGACTTTACACAAGAATACCTTACAGACGGTTATATCGACGGGCATTTCACGAATTTCTATCCCTATTATCCAGGCGACCAGCAGTTGCAAAGTGACCAGCAGCGGTTGATGGCCGAGGCAAAGGGTGTGTTCACACTACCCTATGAGAATCATCTTTCTGCTGGGTTGGAATACCGCTATGACTATCTGAAAGCCCCCATGCGTGTGGAGAAGGAGACTGCCAGCGACAATCACGAGGCTGTTTATGTGCAGGATGAGTTCACCTTACTCAAACCGTTGAATATCACCGCAGGTTTGCGACTCAACCATAATGAGCAGTTCGGTTTCCGGTTGACACCAAAAATCTCTGGAATGCTGACATTGGGACAGGCTGTCCGTTTGCGTGCAACATGGAGCCAGGGCTTCAAGACTCCTACACCAAAGGAACTCCATTACCGTTATATCCGTCAGATGAGCGGCACCTATCTCTATCTGGGAAATGAAAACCTGAAACCGCAGACGAGCAATTACTTCTCCGTGGGAGGTGAATATACGTGGAACGGACTATCTGTCACGGCCACTGCGTATTATAATAAGGTGAAGGATATGATTACACTGGTAACCATCCCCAACAAAGATGCGCCTGCAGAATATATCCTTCAGTATGATCCCGTCAAGACCCGCCAGTATCAGAATGTGGAAGACGCCAAAACCTATGGAGTGGATTTGACGGCCCGCTACACGTGGCGTGAACTTTCTGTGGGTCTGGGCTATAGTTATCTTGACACCGAAGCTAACCAGTATGACACGGAACATGACGTGATGCGGCAGGTTATCATCGACGGTATGGCCCATCACAAAGGCAATGTCTTTGCTACATGGAACCATCCTCTTGAGAAAATGAGAAATTTGGGCATTGGCCTTTACGGACGTTTCTCCTCCAAACGCTACTATCAGATAAATGGTGATGGAAAGGGCTACCAATTGTGGCGACTGAACACAAGTTATGAGTTCAACGCACGGAAGTTCCTCATTTTCTCATTTCCTCATTCCCTGAATTTCAAGATTGAGGCCGGTGTGGATAATATCTTCAACTATGTGGACAAGGCCTATCATGGTCTGCATCTGGGTACCACTTCTCCTGGTACCACCCTATACGCTTCGTTCACCATTCGTTTTGCTCAAGGAAAGAAAACCAATAATAAATTTAAGTCTAATTTAAATCAACGTAACAATGAAGATGAAGATTAAGTTTTTGATGTTAGCCATGATGGCATTCGTGGCTTCCATGAGTTTTACTGCTTGTAGTGATGACGACGACAACAGCAGCAGTTCAAACTACGACAGGTATCAGCAGGCTGTCAACAACACCGTGAACAGTCAGAAGAAGAGCGACAAGGTCATCCTTGTGGTGGCTTTCGGTTCTACTTGGGAACAGGCTTACGACACCTTCGACAAGGTGGTTGCCGACTACAAGAGTGCTTTCTCCGGATGGGATGTTTACCTCGCTTTCTCTTCTGCTATCTGCATCAACAATGCTCGTGCCGGTGAGAATGTGGCTCCCCGTGATTACTACGATCCTGAGCATTGGCTCACCGCTATCGGACTGGCTGGCTATAAGCAGGTTGTCATTCAGTCGCTGCAGGTGATTCCCGGTGAGGAATACCGCCGTGTACGTGACACCTATGTAAAGGACTTCATGAACAACCGCAATGCCGACTTCACCGATGCCTATATGAAGAGCATCGACCGTCAGGTAGTAGTAGGCACACCGCTGATGGCTGAGGAGCCTGATGCTAAGAATCTGGCTGTCGTGCTGAATAACGAGCAGGACATTAAGGCTGCCGTTTCACAAGGTATCGTTGCCTTTATGGGTCATGGTAATCCTGAAGGTTACGACTACTATGGCGGTAACATCCGCTATTTGCAGCTGGAGGAACATCTCCGTGACATCAATCAGAACTACTATGTAGGCACCGTGGATATGGATCAGACCTACGTGGACGACGTGCTCAATCATATCGGTGGCGGTAACTTCTATATTGAGGTAGGTGACGTAACAAAGAAGATGACGTATGTGAAGAACAATGCCAAGAAGGCACAACTCTATCCTTTGATGTCAATTGCCGGTGACCATGCTCATAACGACATGGCTGATCCCGACGATGAGGAGAGTTGGTTCTCTATGTTCAATGCCACAGGTATTGAGACAGCAGCCTACGAGACTAACTTCACCGAAGCTTGCTGGAAGCAGTATAAGACAGGTGAGGAGTATATCCCCGCTTTGGCAGAACGTGCAGCTGTTCGCAAGCTGTGGATGAACCACACCCGTGAGGCTATTGCCAAGCTGGGTACCGATGATGCTCTCTCAACTCCTACCACAGCTTCCGAGTAATTCTGCCTTAGTTAATGAAGCTATATGGTGCAAGTTAATCGCTTGCACCATTTTTATATACAAGAGGAAGAAGCCCGCAAGCCCCTTCCTCTATTTGTATGATAGTTTGGTTATCGTTTTAAGCCCATCCCTTCGGGAGGGGTTGGGGGTGGGTTTTACATCTTAATCTTCACGCTCTTTGAGCCAACCTTCACGATGGCGATTTCTCCGCGTTGGAGGTTGGTGGAGATAGAAGCCTGACCATCCTTCATCGTGGCAGAGCCTAACAACTGGCCGTCAGCAGTATAAACGGACAAGGGGAGCCCATTTTGTTCACCCCTTACGGTAATGGTGCCATTCTGGGCGGAAATCAGCATGGGGATGCTCTCTGCAATGGCCTTGGCCGAAGTGGGAGTCTCAGGAGTAGTCTCCGTAAACACGGCATTCGTCCATACCAAGGTGGCGGTGGCCACATCAGAGTCCTCAAAGCCCGACTTCGTGGCATAGACACTGATTTCGTAGGTGGCTGTGAGGGCTACTTCGGCATCATACCCCTTCCGTATGTCTGCATCTTTTATCTCGTAAACATACTCCACCCCTTCCGTCTCGCAGGAGAAAGTCAACCGCTTATCAGCATAACTGATGGTGGGAGTGGCGCATTTCGTGGGTTCCTCGGGTTCCTCTCCTGAGCCGCTGATGGCCTTGATGGTTCCGAACAGGCTCCACGGCTCCTTGGTCTTATAGGCATTCAATGAACTGGCAGGCACATAGAGCGTCATATATTCAGGATAGGATTTCTCGAAGGCATCGGTATTCGTACTGGGCACATTCTCTGCAAGGCAATACACCTCTTCCAATTTGTTGCATGCTGCAAAAGCCTGCCTGCCGATGTAATTTACGCCACTGCTGATGGTCACGGAGGTAAGGCCGGTGCAACTAGCGAAAGCGTTGCTTCCGATGGAAGTCACGGAATTGGGGATAATCACGGAGGTCAGGCTACTGCAACCTCTGAAAGCAGAGTCTCCGATGCTGGTCACGGAATTGGGAATGGTCACGAAGGTAAAGCCGGTGCAACCCTCGAAAGCATGGCTTCCGATGGAAGTCACGGAATTGGGGATGGTCACGGAGGTAAGGTCGGTGCAATATTGGAAAGCAGCGTATCCAATGCCCGTAACGGAATTGGGGATAATCACGGAGGTCAGGCTACTGCAACCTCTGAAAGCAGAGTCTCCGATGCTGGTCACGGAATTGGGAATGGTCACGAAGGTCAGGCTGGTGCAATTATAGAAAGCCTGATTTCCAATGCTGGTCACGGAATTGGGGATGGTCATGGAAGTAAGGCCGCTGCAATTCTTGAAAGCAGAGTCGCCGATGGAAGTCACGGAATTGGGGATGGTCACGGAGGTAAGGCCGCTGCAACCATAGAAAGCAGAGTCTCTGATGCTGGTCACGGAATTGCCGATGGTCACGGAGGTAAGGCCGGTGCATTCCCAGAAAGTACGGTCTCCGATAGTAGTCACGGAATTGGGGATAATCACGGAGGTCAGGCTACTGCAACCTCTGAAAGCAGAGTCTCCGATGCTGGTCACGGAATTGGGGATGGTCACGAAGGTCAGGCTGGTGCAATTATAGAAAGCCTGATCTCCAATGTTGGTCACGGAATTGGGGATGGTCACGGAGGTAAGGCCGCTGCAACCATAGAAAGCAGAGTTACCGATGGAAGTCACGGATTTGGGGATGGTCATGGAAGTAAGGCCGCTGCAGCCAGAGAAAGCATAGTTTCCGATACTGGTTGCGGAATTGGGGATGGTCACGGAGGTCAGGCCGCTGCAACCATTGAAAGCACCGTCTCCGATGGTGGTCACGGAATTGGGGATGATCACGGAGGTAAGGCCGCTGCAAAAATAGAAAGCCCAACCTCCGATGGTGGTCACGGAATTGGGGATGATCACGGAGGTAAGGCCGGTGCAACCATAGAAAGCAGATAAACCGATTCTGGTTACGGAATTGGGGATGGTCACGGAGGTAAGGCCGCTGCAATCTCTGAAAGTCCAATCTCCGATGGTAGTCACGGAATACTCCACGCCCTCGTAGGTAAACTTCTCGGGGATAACTACATCACCTGTGTAATTATTATCACCCGATGTCACTTCCGCAGCATTCCCCTTAGGGATCAGGTTATAGTAAATGCCATCTACCTGGCAATCATACGCACTGGCTAGCAAGGGAAGGGCCAGCAATAATATAGATAAGAAAAGTTTCTTCATTTTGTATATTGGTTTATCGATGGCAAAGATAAATAAACATTTGGAAACTGCAAAGAAAAGGGGAAGAAAAAAGGGAGCAAATGACTCTATCGTCACCTGCCCCTCAATCAGAAAAAACGCATGCAATTTGCAATTTGCAACTTTTACTGCCTCATGTGAATGGGGACCGCCCCCTGTTCACATCAGACCACTTTTTTAAAACTGTCATTCGTCATCTGTAAGATGTAACCTCGCGATTTCCACTGCGACAGCATATTGCGCACCTTCTTTTCATCGGGAGTCTTGCCGTCAGCAGTATAGACACGCATCACCTCGTCAAAAGTGAAGACGCCTTCTTCCTGGCAGTTGACTTTGTCGAGCAAACTCTGCGGACCGCGTTTCGACAGCTTAATGCTTTCGGTAGCCTCGGTGATGTCGTCGGCAAAGTACTTATACTTCAGATAGAGGTCCACCTGCATCGACCAGCGGCAGTAATACTCAATGGAAGGCTCCCATTTCATGCCGTTGGCAGCGTAAATGAGACACGCCTTTCTGAAAGCGGCCACCAAAGCACGATGGGAAAGCGTATCGAGGACACGGTCCTGTGTTTTAGATGAGAACTCGTCAATCTCTTTCTTCAGGTTATCTGCCATCTTTTGGGCCTGCTTGCAGACAATTATGCCGCTGGCTTTCTTCAGGTTATCAATGAAAGGCAGGATAGCTTCGTCATACTTTTTGTCGTATTTGCCGAATTTAGGGATGGGAGCGCCTATTTCCACCGTCGGGATACCACCCATGGTGATGCGCGAGATGGGACCTTCGCCATGGATGTAGCGGAAATACTTCTTCAGTTTGGGCTGAGTAGTGTCGGCTATCCAGTTTAGGCGCAGACAACCGTCGGCATTGACGCTCATGGCACCTACACGATCCTGTCCGAAGTCGTTGTCCTCATCATCAACCAATTTCATCAGACTGAACGAATTGCTCTTGCCTTTCTGACCTTCCAAACGGTCCCAGTCTTCCAGTTCGTTGAGTTTCAGGAAGAGAAAGCCGTTCTTAGCATCCTCCATGGCCTGGCTCAAACGCGGACGTGTGATGTCAGGATAGAGCCAGCGGATGTCCAGATCTTCGGGACGTTTGGGCTTCTCCTCGTCAGATCGGGTACGGTTGTACTTAATGTTAAACTCGTTCAGACGGCATCGGTCTTTCTTGGAGGTTGCCTTTATCTCGGCCAGTATATGTTTCACAGGTGGCGTGATACATTCCTTGCCGCCGCCTTCCTGGGCAACCAGCAGACAATTCATGCGGAGCTCACGGCAACGGCCATCGATATAGACGAAACTCAGTCCGCGGGGATAAACAGAGTAAGCCACGGGAATGGCCTGTGCCACAGTTCCCTTCAGCAGTTCAGGAGTCTGAGCGATAGTAACCGCTATCATCTCTGGCAAGTTGGTGGGCAGTGGCGGCAATTGCTCGCTGGCAAACACCTCAGGCCACGACAGCGGTTTGTACTTTGTCAGCTTCTTCACCGCGATGGTGTTCTTTGCAGAGGGTTTCTTCATTGGCTTCTTCTTGGAAGCGTTCTTCACTTGCTTCTGCTCGGCAGAAGTCTTCTTTTCGGTGGCCTGTTCAAATGCCTTCTTTTCTTCTTTTGTATCCATAGTAATTATATTTTAAAAATGATTTCTTGTTACTTCACGAGCTATCACACCGATATCTACGCCAGCCTGACGGGCCATGTGATAGAACGTGGCTATGCTGGTACGGCCGTCTGCTTTACGGAGACATTCCTGCCACTTGCGTTCACAATCCTGCCGGCGATATTTCGTGCTGTGAGCACAAAGCATGTGGTAGAGGTCGTGGCCGTCACTTCCTAACCCGTCAGCAAGGGCAAAGCCAAGCCGTACATAGTCGAGGTAGTCTTCGGCGATGTTGGCATTTCTGTTGATGAGCTCGTGGGCAACCGCTGTAGCCTTAGCCAGCTCTTCCGAGTGAGAAAGAGGCTGGCAGGCCGTAGCGTTAGATTGAGGGTTGCTGGCAGATGGCTCACTTGCAGCATGCTGGTCTTGCTGATTCAGCCATGCCAGAGGGTCGAAAACAGAGTCCTGATTAGTGTCCATTTTATTAACTGTCATTTGTCAACTGTCATTAGATTGGGATTCACATACACTTCGGGGTCGAAGCACAGGAAACATGCTCTCGACTCATTGCGTACAGAGGAATCTGCCTGTTTGGCATCGAGACCATAAGCTGGTGACATCAGATAGTTACGCACAGCGTCAAACCATTGCCGATGAGTACATTTCGAGAGATTAATCCCAATGAACCATTTCAGCCCATAGCCCGAAGGAGAGCGGAAAACCATCAGCGTATTAAACAGCTTATCTGCTATCAATTTACGCTTCAACGACTCCACATCATCAATGTGGTCTAAGTCCATACAGAGTACTCCAGAATGCTTTAGAAGCGATGCATCAGCGCAATAAGAGAACACGCCAGCAGGAGTCACATAAGGAAAGTGGCTGCCCTTAAAGCGTCGTGCCTCCGCCTCATTAGTAATCTGGCGAAGAGCCAAAGTCTGCGGCTCCAGCCACGGGTTCTTAATCATCTGAGCAACCTCGAGCAGAGTAATCGATTTCTCAGGAACTTTGTTTGTAACTGGAGCGCGAAAAAATGACATTAAATAATTATGTTTCATACCTTATTGTATTTAAAGTTTAGATAATATTTCTTTCAAGATTTTTCTCATACGTTCCGACCCCATCAGGTCAGCTATCATATCAATCGTTTCAGTAACGAAGGACTTTTGCCAGTCGATATCCTCAGAAGAGAAACTTTTCAGAGTCAATTGAAAAGCCATGTCCCGCGTACTACTCAGCCTACCATGAGCAGCCTTGCGCAGCAGCAGCGACTTGGCTCTTGCACGAGGTTTATTGGCAACATAATCGAAGGATGCATTACGCAGTATTTGAAACTGCCCGTTAGATACACTACTCTGCTCCAAGACGGGTGTAAACTCATCGTCTGGCAGGAACTGAACATTACTCACTCTGTTGTTTTCGTCGGTGGTGAAAACAGAAACACCATTAATACTAATAGTCTTAACCATATCTACAATTTTGTTTTACAATTGTTCTATGCAAAAGTAAAACAGGTATTCAAAACGTAAAAAAATAAAGACCAAGCAGTAAATAATAATTATTTACCACCTGGTTATCAATAAGTTAGGTTTAAAAATAATTTTCCTTACTAAATTCTTACGAAGGATTTTCTATGATTTTTTCTATTGCTTGCTTGATAGATTCAGACATTGCGCAACTGCTATTATCTTTCCTCACAGCGGTTTCATTTAGATATTTATATACTGTTGTATCCGTGTAAATATACTCATCTATCTTATTTTTGGATTTGCTGAAAATATCTTTGTCACACATCATGCCAATGATGTTGCAAACCAATTTTTTGTTATAACCGCCTTTAAAAGTCGTAGGGCTTTCCTCTGCCATACGTTGCATTATGGTTTCATTTTGAAAGATACTATTCCATATACGCTGATATACGTCAGCCTTTTCCTCTTTCACCAAACTATTGAGTGGTTGTATATCTGGGAGAATTTTCTCCTTCAGCAAATCAAAATTGGTAGTAGGATTGGTCAGCATTTCATGTTCATGCCAAAGAAGTTCACAAAGCGAAAGCGCACCAAAACATTTCTCCAGACGTTCACGACATGGATTAGAATTATCGCCTATAATAATTTTTCGGTTTGTAAAAATAAACCTTCCGAAACCTTCTCGATCTATCTCTTTATTATCCTGATTGAAACAATCTTCCCATACTTCTTGCCAAAAAACTGATTCCGACATCTGCTTAACTATGCTGTTTAGTTTGCTCAATATTTTATCTGGCAATTTTTTTCTTACGATGGATGCTTTCCATTGAGCATAGGGCTTCAGCATATAATTGTCTTCTATCATTGGTATCGGATGCTCGTTTTGATAGGCTTGCATTATCTCGTCAAAAAAAGACTCGTAAAGTTGCGAAGGAGAATCATTGAGCGTTCGGTCAATATCAATAAGTAGCTGCGAGAACTCCTCACCGCTGTCTATCACGACCTGCCTCAGTCCTGAATTCTTATCTTTTAGGAAATTTGTAAGTTCTGAAAGTGGAAGTTTGCCATCAAGACAATCCTGTGCTTTATCGATAAAAGTCTGATAGTCTTCTTCACAAAGTTGCTTCCAATGGCTGTACTCGCTCTGCTCGGTAAAACTGGATACGTTGTTCACCATCGACCAAATGTTGTTTGTCCATTCCTGAAAATCAACATCCCATGCTTCTTCGAATGGTAGATGGTTTGCCCAATGCTCTTTAAGGTCAGAAAACAAAGAATAACAATCGTGCATGTGTAAAGCTAATGTGAGTGCAGATAATCTCCAGGTCTCGGGATTGTGGGTAGCTTGTAAAGCATGTCCCTGTTCCATTAAGCTTTCCAGCACTTGTAGGTGTTTAGTTTTCTGTTTGTTGTCTAAATCGAATATTGTCATTGATTAATACTTGTAAGACGTTTGTTGATATATCGGTTCAACAATCTCTTTACTATCTCACGCATGTAGTATTCCATATATGGGTAATTAGGCTGACCGTCTTTAGTTGCAGGGAGCATAATAATTTGTTTTTTCAGACGCTGTGTACCAAGTTTCAGACCATACCCATATTTGTCTTTTTGCTGAGTAATGGCACGGGCTATAAAGAAATTTGCCCATTGGTTTTTTGTCTTTGTGACAATCTTCCTTGTATCGTTACCATATAGGGCTTTATACGGATGATAGAAAGCATAACCTACAGAACCATTCCTGTTTACAGATAAGCAACCTTCTGTAAAAGTCTCATTCGTATTCCCGACGAAATAGCCTATGCCGTTTTGAAGAGCTGTTGCTGTCACGTATGGATTTTTTCCTTCAGTCCTCTCACGGTCATATATATCTCTGCCTGATGTTATCTCCCCGATATCTTCGATAAAAAACACCTTCCAACATTTTACACTCATCGTTTTACCCCCCCCCATTAACATTTTGTAACACTTTGGCGTTTAGGTAGTTTTTATATCGAGTCAACAGTTTGCTCTCTATTGTCTTCATGAATTCCTCCATGTAGGCATAGTCGGGTTCATTATCTTTATCTACAGGAAGCATGATTTTCTCACGTTTTAATCTCGGGTCTTTAATTTCTCGATTAAAACTATACTTCTCGGATAGTCTTCTGGTTATTGTAGCTATAAACAGATATACATAGGCGCTGAATCTTTCATTTCCAAGAGCTGTAACGTGGTCGCTAGCAACAAACTCATATGGATGATAAAAAGAAGAGCCTACACTACCGCTATTTGCTATAGTTATACAGTTGCTAAATCTGCGTACACCCTCTTCGTTAGAAACGAAATTATCTACGCCATTATCCATTGCAGAAGAAGAGACATAAGGGGTATTTCCCTGAATATGGTCATCAGTTTTAAGTCTTCGACCTCTCTTAATATCTGGGAATATATCCTTTATGTCAAACTCTCTCCATTTCAAATCATCAATCTTCTTCATAACCGAACAAATATCCTCTTTCGTTAGCAATCATTTTAAACTCAAAGGTGAGATAATCAGCCATGGTCTGTTCAAAGTCCTTCTCCGTAGGTATCTCATCATTAAAATAGTAGAAAGAGTGTAGCCACTCATCGGTTGACTCTACACGAGCTTTTACCATAAACGAAGAGTGCGCATCAGCATTATTGAGCCAACAGTCGAGCAATTGCTGTTTCTTTGCTTCGTGTGTACCGTTGTCTAACAAACCGATATGTGGTGCAATCTCGAAACCGTCATCTTTGAAGTTTATAAACTTACTGTTGTACCGTTTCGGGTGCTTTTGATGAGCCTTGAATATAGCTATCACAGGATTTGTTCCTACTTTGTAGAAAGTCTGCGGGTTGAGCGTTATCACACCTTCCAACGTGTGATCTGCCAATATCTGTTCTTTTATGGAGGCATCGGACTTTGTTTTACCTACCATGGTTGATTGAGGAACGATAACAGCACAACGTGCACCATCTGCAAGTCCGTCAAGTAAATGCTGTATAAAACGTAGTTCGGAAAGATGAGCCGTCTGCTTGTTTTTTGCTTGAGAATATGGAGGATTCATCAGACCAACAGTAAAATTCTCCTTTCTGAGTTTTTCTTTTGATATTTTCAGGAAATCCTCGCACACCAGATTACTTTTTCCGTCACCACGCAGAATCATATTAGTGGTTGCAACAGAGAACATACGGTCATTCATCTCTACGCCATACAAAAGATTCTGTCGGATATTCATCTTAGCCGCCTCTTGCTCTCTTCGTAACTTTGCTGGATTCTCTGCTTGCTTGAACATTTTTGACATTGCGGCAATCAAGAAACCTCCTGTTCCGCAACATGGGTCAAAGACTTTATCGTTCATCTTAACATCGAGCAAGTCAACCATCAATTCTGTGATATGAGAAGGAGTAAGCACTATACCCAATCCCTTGCCATCACCACCACTATAACTTAGAAATTCGCCATAGAAACGGCCAAGAACATCATCTGGCGAATTATTGCAAATTGCAGATAGAATCTTTGAGTGAATATATTCAGCAAAGTATCTAAGTGGCGATTTGCCAAGCGCTGGATGACGTGCGTTCAGCTGAGGACGTAATTTTATGAACTCAAATTGATTAAGCACTAAATCTGTCTTAACTTTATGATTGGGGTCAACAGCTTTAATATGTTCTTTGATGGCATCATAGATTTTTTCACCATCGCGTCTTCTGTCATCCTTTGTTTCACCAATACCGCAAGTAAGATGCTCTGTTGAAAATCCCTTGTGGCAGAGTGCTAACAATATACCTGAGACAATTACAGGTTTGTCTTGTTCGCTCAGAGAACCATAGTTTCGCAGGTCTTCGTGTAATTGTTTCGCCCTACTAAGAATTTCTTCCAGTTCCGCCGCGCGTTCGCTTTTATTGCCAAGAACTTTCGTGCGATAGTAGGTGTCTATATTTTCTTTTTTAAAGTCACTGAAGTCTCGTACCGTAGGCATCACCTTGTAGGTTTTGTCTGTAACAAAAATAGGACGTATCTTCAATTGGTCTTTTTCTGTTCCAGAACAACCGAAGGCAAACACTTTTTTGAATGAAGTGTAACAGGTGATGTGTTGTGCATAATGCAAAGCACCATTCTCAGCGTAACTCTCAATAGAAGACTGATCCATTAATAAGGTGTCACTCTTGTCTGTCATATAGTTAGCCTGGCGCTTGGTGTCTTTCTTGTCTTCAACAACAATTAAGTAATTACCAGACAGACAAATAAACTCGGGCCTACCTGCTTTCTTCGTCAAACGCTTAGAAGCAGTCTTCAACGCATTCTGCACTTCCTTAATCTGTGTTGTTTCAGGAGTGGGGTCTAATCCTGCATTGGTCATAAGACCATATACAATGTGATCAGTCATTTTTTCAGTTCCCGCCATAATAGATGTATTTCATATAATTATTTATATAACACCAAATCTCAACTTTTATTGCCTTGTTTTTACTCTTGCAGAAGACACAGTAAAAACGTTATGTGACAGGGATGTGTCTGTCACGGATTATTATTAATAGTAAGTTCCTTTTAATTACTTTTCTCCTTCTCGCATATCCTCCTTACCATCTCGTTCAGGTCGAGGCACTGAGAACGGCGTCCTCCAGTCACCATCGTCACCATATACATGCGGCGGGCGGTGTAGTCGTTTTCTGTACATCGTCGTAGCATCGATGACTTCTTTCGCCTGCATAAGGGTTCGGTTTCTGGATGGTTTCCTTATACTTCGGACAGTTTTCGACAGGTATCTCGAATTTTCTTCCATCGTTTATATTATTTCTGTAAAATTAAGCATTTTCGATTATAAATACATACTTTAATCCGAAAAAAAAATCAGGCGCTGTGTGACGGATGACGGATGACAGTTTTTAAAATGTGCCCCTATGGGGACTCAGAGATAAAGATGATAATCTATATATATATCTATATATAAATATAATAATATATATAAATAATAATATATATAACAAATTAATAATTAGGAGGTTACATAAGATTGTGGTATTGGTGGAGTTGACAGGGGCGTTGTTTTTTAACTGTCATCCGTCATCTGTCAACGCTCACGGCTCTCCCAGATAGTACATGATACGGGAAACCATCTTGGGGGTGAAGCTGCGCTGATGGGAGGTGTAGCCAAGTTGGGCGAGCTCTTGGGTGAGGTCACGGTTGAGATTGATCCAGCGCTTCAACTTCTTCCAGGCTGCGTCTGGAGTCAGGGTGGGAGAGTAACGGATGGCCAGCTCTGTGCGGCCGTAGTCTTTGTGTATGTTATCCATCTTCTTTATCTTATTTGTACTACAAAGTTACTAAAAATCAATGAGTTATGCAAGTTTTTCAGGAAAAACTTTTGACGATGACTATGACAATGACTATGACTTTTGACGGTTGCTTCTTTGCCGTGGAAGCCTTGTGAAAATGGCATTTATGCACGGTCTCTACGGCATTCTTATGTCACTTCTATGGCATTCTTACAACGCTTAAAAATATTACAGGCAAGATGCGGATGCATTCGGATGTAACTGGATGTAACTGGAATTCACAAAATGTAATTTTGTAACTTTGTTCTCGAGAAAAGACGATTGATTTAACGGAACACAAAGACACAAAGTCTAAAAGTCATAGTCGTAGTCATCGTCATAGTCGAATTGTTAAACATTTAAACTTTAAAAAAATGTCACATCTGTACAAAATGGTGAAGAACACCAACGAAAAAATGACCGGAGCTTACAACAAGTGGTATGCTCATCCTGTGTACAATGGTACTGTGGACCTCGACTGGATTGCTGAACGTATCCAGCGTAACTCTACGGCTAAGAAGTCGGATGCCAAGGCTGTGCTGACAGAAATGGTGGAGGTGATTACCGATGCCCTCCAGAACTCACAACGCGTGAAAATTGATGGTTTTGGAACTTTCAAGATTGGTATGTCAACCCGAGGCGTGGAGGAACTCACGGACTTCTCGCTGGCAGAGCATCTGAAGGGTGCACGTGTCATGTTCGCCCCTGAGACCAAGGTGGATGCTTCCTCTCGTAAGCACGTGAAGGCTATGTTGGTCGGTTTGACCTTCCAGAACACTGATGAACTCGCTAATGGCGATGCCATCACGGCCAAAGCACAGGCTGCTCAGGAGCCTGTGGAGCCGTAAACCCCTCAAACTCTCCTCTTCAAAAGGAGAGGGAACGCTCTCCTAAAAAAGAAAAAGACTTCTGAGACAGAGAAACTTGGGAGTCTTTTTTTTGTTATCCCCGAATGATTTGCAAATTCCGTTTTTTTGCAGTATCTTTGCGAACAAAACAGAAACTTTTGAGAATGGCTCGAATTACAGTAGTGGGCATTGGTCCTGGTAGTCCTGAAGATATCACACCTGCTGTCTTGCAGGCGGTCAAAGAGGCTGACGTGGTTGTTGGCTATAAATACTATTTCCAGTTCATTCAGCAGTATGTCCGTGAAGGTTGTCCCTGTATTGATACGGGTATGAAACGTGAACGTGACCGTGCCTTGCAGGCTTTTGAACTGGCAGAACAGGGGAAGAATGTGGTCGTCATTTCAAGTGGTGATGCGGGCATCTATGGTATGGCTCCGCTGATTTATGAAATGGCGGAAGAGAGGAGAGTTGAGAGTGGAGAGTTGAGAGTTGAGAGTGTAGAGAGGAGAGTGGAGATTGTTTCTTTGCCGGGTATCAGCGCTTTCCAGAAGGCAGCATCACTTTTGGGTGCTCCCATGGGGCATGACTTCTGTGTGATTTCCCTCTCTGATTTGATGACGCCTTGGGCAAAGATTGAAAAGCGTATTGTGGCTGCAGCAGAGGCTGATTTCGTCACAGCCGTCTATAATCCCAAGAGCAATGGACGTTATTGGCAACTTCACCGTTTGAAGGAACTCTTCCTGAAGAGCCGTTCTGAGGATACTCCCGTAGGCTTTGTACGTCAGGCAGGGCGGGAGGAACAGGTAGTTCATGTCACCACGCTGAAAGATTTTGATCCTGAAGATGTGGATATGTTCACCATTGTCATTATCGGGAATTCGCAGAGTTATGTTATAGAGGGCAGAGAACACTTGATGATAACGCCTCGAGGGTATTATCGGGAAGTTCCATCTATTCATACAGAGAAAGAGAGTACTCCCTCTCCAAATAAGGGACAGGAGATCATGATGGAGAGTTTCCGCACGATTGCTTCTGAACTGCAGCATCCTGATATTCCCATCTGGCGCAAGTGGCCACTCTTGCATGCCATCCATACGACAGCCGATTTCTCGATGGAAGATATCCTCTATACCGATGAAGAGGCCGTTCCCCGTATCTATCAGGCTATGACCAGTATGGAGAAGCCTTGTATCATCACGGATGTGACTATGGCTGCCAGTGGTATCCGCAAGGCAGCTTGTGAGCGTCTGGGTATTGAAGTGAAATGTTATCTCCACGATGAACGTGTGGCTGAAATGGCTCAGTCACAGAATATTACCCGTACACAGGCTGGTATCCGTTTGGCGGTGGAAGAACATCCCGAGGCGCTCTTTGCTTTTGGTAATGCCCCAACGGCTTTGATGGAACTCTGTGACCTGATGCGGAAGAAGAAGGCTCGTCCTGTAGGCATTATTGCTGCTCCTGTGGGATTCGTGCACGTCTGTGAGTCGAAATATATGGTGAAGGTGTTCCATGAAGTGCCTAAAATCATTATTGAAGGCCGAAAAGGAGGCTCCAACTTGGCAGCCACACTTGTCAACAGTATTTTAGCTTGGCCAGACGCTGAACTCTTAAAACCCGGAAGAGATGTCTAAACAATTCATCGTGATAGGAATGCCAGATGTTTCGAAGGCGATTCGTTTGCCCGAAACACTTCCTGATTGTGTCTTTTCAGGTGGCAAGCGTCATCATGAATTAGTGAAAGGGCTTATTCCCCAAGATGCCCAATGGATTGATATCACGGTTCCGCTGAGTGAGGTCTTTGCACAATATGCCCAGATAGAAAAGCCCATTGTGGTTTTTGCCTCGGGTGATCCGCTGTTCTTCGGCTTTGCCAACACGATTAAAAGGGAGATTCCCGATGCCGACATACAGGTTTTTCCCTATTTCAATTCCCTGCAGATGTTGGCACACCGGCTCGTGATGCCTTATCATGACATGACCATCGTCTCACTGACAGGTCGTCCGTGGCATGAATTTGACCGTGCCTTGATGGAACGGAAGCAGAAAATCGGTGTACTTACCGATGGCGAACACACACCTGCTGCCATTGCCCAACGCATGTTGGAATATGGTTATGACTACTATCAAATGAGCGTAGGTGAGCATCTTGGCAGTGAAACCGACGAACGTGTCACAACCCTCTCCCTAAAAGAAGCCGCAAAACAGGAATTCAAACGCCCCAACTGCTTGATTTTAAGTCTCCCCCTTCAGGAGGAGGTTGGAGGGGGCTTCCCCCTTGGCATCCCTGACCATGAGTTTGCCCTGCTTGACGGCCGTGAGAAGATGATCACGAAGGCACCTGTCCGCCTGCTCACCTTAGCTGCCCTGGAACTGCAGAACCGCCATTCTTTCTGGGATATCGGTTTCTGTACAGGTAGTGTTTCCATAGAGGCAAAACTCCAATTCCCCCATCTTCATGTGACAGCTTTCGAGATTCGGGAAGCGGGCAGACAACTGATGGAGATAAATTCCCACAGGTTCAAAACTCCAGGTATAACCTCAATAATCGGCGATTTCATCGAGATTTCTACTGAAGGTCTTACTCCGCCAGATGCTGTTTTTATAGGAGGTCATGGCGGACATCTGAAAGAGTTGATGACGAAAGCAGTAAAAGAACTGTTGCCTGGTGGAGTGATCGTCTATAACTGTGTGGCTCCTGAAAGTGTTACCGATAGTCGTATCCGTTCAGACAGTCAACAGATATTTGAAGCAACTGCCCGTGAACTGGGCCTTGTTTTAGAGGAGCCGATGCGAGTGGCTATCAACGATTATCATCCCATTATTATATTGAAAGCGCGAAAATCATGAAAATAGCGATAGTACCTGTATCTATAGAGAGCAGAAAGACGGCACGGAGGTTGCTGGAGGCACTCCCTGGCGAAGCAAAGCTGTTGGCCCGCGGAGAGGTGAAGGATACTTTCCACGACTATGATGCCTTTGTCTTTGTTTCGGCCTTGGGAATCTGTGTGCGCACGATTGCCCCATATATAGAGGATAAGTACACTGATCCTGCTGTAATCTGCGTGGATAGTACGGGGAAGAATGTCATTGCCGTGCTGAGTGGACATAAGGGTGGAGCAAACCAGCTGACGAAAGAGGTGGCTGCCGTTTTAGGGGCCAATCCCGTGATTACAACTCAAAGCGATAATCAGGGTCTGTGGGCTTTGGACACCTTTGAAGAGCAGTTCGACTGGGTGGTGGCAGAGGAAAAGGAGGACGTGAATGCCGTTATCTTCCAGTTTGTCAACAAAAGACCTGTGGCACTCTATATGGATATCCGTGACCGGGGAACAGACTATCTGGAAAACACACTGCCCCCACACGTTACGATTGTGAAAGATGTGGAAACCACCACATTGAAGCCTTTCCGTGCCTTGATTGTTGTTTCGCCTTTCAGGGTTTATCCCGATATGGATATTCCATGCGTGCATTTCATTCCGAAAGTGATTACCTATGGCATTGGCTTGGCTCATCAGGCGGGACCAGCTTTAGAAGTGATGAGCGATATCGATGAGGTGGTGGAGGCACATGGCATGTTTAATCTGGCCCGGGAGTATTGTACGATTGACGTGAAAGCTGATGAGCCCGTGATAAAACTGCTGCAAACAGATCCTTATCCCGTCAGGTTTTTCACGGCAGAGGAACTGGCAAAGGTGGAAGTACCCACGCCCTCAGAAGTGGTTTCAAAACATGTAGGAACACCCAGCGTTTGTGAGGCAGCGGCCATCCTGGGCAGTAACCATGGTAAGTTGCTGCTCACCAAACAGAAAGGAAAGAACTTCACGGTGGCTGTGGCTATCGATCGCAAATACCTCCGTGAAGGTCACGTTGAGATTGTGGGTGCCGGTCCTGGTGACCCTGATTTGGTGTCTGTGCGTGGCAGACGGTTGTTGGAAAGAGCTGACCTCATTCTGTATGCAGGCTCCTTGGTGCCCAAGGAACTGACGCTTTGTGCCAAACCTGGAGCTACCGTACGCTCTTCTGCTGACATGTCATTGGAAGAACAGTGCGATTTGATGAAGGATTTCTACGACAAAGGGAAATATATCGTACGCCTTCATACGGGTGATCCCTGCATTTTCGGGGCTATCCAGGAGCAGATGGCCTTCTTTGATAAGCACGGAATGGATTATCACATCACCCCCGGCATCAGTTCTTTCCTGGCTGCTGCTGCGGAACTCCGTTCACAGTTCACGATTCCTGAACGCTGTCAGACCATCATTCTCACCCGTGGAGAAGGGCGTACACCCATGCCTGAAAAGGAAAAACTCCATCTGCTGGCACGTTCCCAAAGCACGATGTGCATCTTCCTTTCGGCAGCTATTGTGGATGATGTGCAGCGTGAACTCTTGCAGGAATATCCTGAAGACACGCCTGTTGCCGCCTGCTATCATCTCACATGGAAAGACCAGCGTATCTATCGTGGTGTGCTGAAAGACCTGGCAAAGATGGTGCATGACAATAACCTTACGCTTACCACGATGCTTGTGGTAGGAGAGGCTATCGATAATCGTAGTGAGAATTCCAAACTCTACGACAAACGGTTTACTCACCTTTTCAGAAAAGGAAAAAATGAATAATGAAGAAAACGATAAAACTACGCATATGAAAAGACTGATTTCTATCACATTATTGGTGCTGTTGACGATGACTACTGCCACGGCACAAACCTATTATACCCGTTTCTGTCCAGACAAGAAACTCGTGAAAGAGGCACGTAAATGGATGAAAAGCGGTGAATGGCGCAATGGATTCACGGCTGCCAAGCCCCATAAGAGTGTGAATGCTGTGGACTTCTATGAACAGTATCAGAAGAATCCCGAACAATGGAAAGCACTTTTCCGTTGGCTCTCTGAAACAGACGTGTTGGCTATTCCCAAAGGAAAGCATCCCATACCAGGCACGCAATTGGTGGCCAGTGTGGAGGATTCGGAAAATGGTCCTTTAGAGAAGCGTAACAGTGAGAGCCACTTTCACCATATTGATTTCCAGTGGACCGTGAAAGGAACGGAAGGTTTTGGTATTATCGATCATATGAGCAGCACGCCGAAAGACAAATACAAGCCCGACGTCATCCATTATAATTATGATGTGGAGAAGGCCCGTTTCTATGACAGCAATCCTAAAGAGTTCTTCATCTTCTTCCCATCTGACTGGCATATTGCCAAAGTAGCCACCAAGAAAGAGGACCAGACTCTCCGTGTGATTGTGATTAAAGTGGATTATATGGATTAACCCAAACGCATGATCCTGATATTCGGAGGCACTACTGAGGGACGACGGGCAGCCCAGATACTTGAAGAGGCTGGCAAACCGTTCTGGTATTCTACCCGTAGCAACGGACAGGATCTTGAAATGGTGCATGGAATCCGAGTGACAGGAGGTATGAATCCCGATGAAATGGCCGATTTTTGCAGGAAGAACGCCATTCGTCTGATTGTAGATGCTGCTCACCCCTTTGCTACAGAACTTCATCATAATATCAGCGAGACGGCTCAGAATCTGAACTTGCAAGTCATCCGTTATGAACGGCAGTATGAACCACATACAGAAGATATTTGTTGGTGCAGGGACTATGAAACAGCCATTTTGCAGTTGAAGGAACACGGCATTCATCGGCTTTTGTCGTTGACGGGTGTGCAGACGATCAATCGGCTCTCTGGCTATTGGAAAGAAAATGAATGTTGGTTTCGGATTCTTGACAGGGATACTTCTCGTGAGATGGCTATAAGGGAAGGATTTCCTGAGGATCATTTAGTCTATTATGAACATGAAGATACGGCATCTTTAATTGCCCGACTGAAGCCACAGGCCATTCTTACTAAAGAAAGTGGAAAGTCGGGTGGATTCCCAGAGAAGATAGAAGCGGCCCGAAAGTCAGGAACGCCTGTTTTTGTTGTAGAGCGTCCGACTTGTTCTTATGAAAATGTTGTCAATGGTCCTCATGGTTTGCGGCTGAAGATTCAGGAACTGTTACCCGATTTCTTTGAACTCCATACGGGGCTGACTACGGGTACCTGTGCTACGGCTTCTGCTGTGGCTGTTTTAGAGGAGAGTTTAGAGAAAGAGGAGAGAGATTACTCAAAGAAATACGTGTTAGTTCGTATTCCCGATGGAGAAGATATTGAAGTTAAGATAGAAAAGATTGAGGGCGATACGGCTACTGTTGTTAAATATGCTGGCGATGACCCGGATTTAACGGATGGGCTGGAAATCTGTGCAAAAGTCAGGCTTTTTGATCTTCATGACTCCCAGTGTATTATTATAAAAGGAGGTGAAGGTGTGGGAACTGTGACGCTTCCCGGGCTTGGACTTCCTATCGGTGCTCCTGCTATTAATGAGACTCCGCAAAGGATGATACGCGAGAATCTGTTACCCTTGTTGCCTGAAGGAAAGGGTGCTGAAGTTGTCATCTCGGTTCCGCAAGGTCGTGAGGTGGGAGCTAAGACCTTTAATCCGCGTATTGGAGTGCAAGGAGGCATCTCGATTATAGGTACCAGCGGTATCGTAAAACCATTCTCCTCAGAGGCCTGGGTCAGCAGTATCCGTAAGGAGATGGCTGTAGGACTGGAGGTTGTTAGAGGGGAGAGATTACGACCAGAGATAGTCATAAATTCCGGGGCCAAGAGTGAGGCTTTTCTCCATCAGCGTTTTCCCAAACTGCCTTTGCAGGCATTTGTTCATTACGGTAATTTCATTGGAGAGACTATCCGTATCGCGGCAGAATTGGGTGTGAGCCATTTGGTAATGGGCGTGATGATTGGTAAGGCTGTAAAACTGGCAGAAGGCAATTTGGACACCCATAGCCGTCAGGTGACGATGAACCAGAGTTTTATTCAGCAGATGGCTATAGAAGCAGGTTTGGATGCTTCCAGAATAGAAACGCTAAACATGGCCCGTGAACTTTGGACGCTTTACGACGAAAAGGAAATGGAAAGCTTTGGAAAAGTGATTATAAGACATTGCCATGAACATTGCGACGCATTGCTGCCCAACGGGCAATTAGACATATTATTAATTTCAGATCAAGGAAAAATTATATAAAGGTAAATAAAGTAAAAAGGTAAAATATGAAGAAGATATTATTTGCGCTTTTGGCCCTTGTAGTGATGGCAGGATGCAGACAGTCAAACAAACAGGCTGCCAATGCCGAGGGAAACATGCGGGACACGGCAACCGTAAGTCTTCAGTATGCAAAGGGATTTACCGTGGAGAACCAGCCTTGGGGAGCTTTGGTGGAAATCTGTGACCCGCAGAAAGAAGACGGAACGACAGAATCCACCTATAAGTTCCAACTCGTCAGAAAAGGCGAAGAAAAAGTGGAATCTGTTGAGGGTTATACACGTATAGAGGTTCCCGTGAAAGGTGTGATTTGTATGACTTCCTTGCAGTTGGCTGGTTTTATCAAACTGGAAGCCCTGGATTTTGTAACAGGCATCAATAGTTCGCGTCATCTCTTCGATGAGGACCTGAAGGCGCGGATTAAAGACGGTAGGATTGTCAAGATTGGTAAGGAGGGAAACTTTGATGATGAGTTAGTGATGGCTGCCAATCCGACAGCTATCCTTGTATCCCTTTCCAAGCGGGGCGGATTTGACAAACTGGAAGATGTGAATATTCCGTTGATTCCTTATATGGGTTATCAGGAAACCGATCCGTTGGCACAGGCTGAATGGATTAAGTTTGTGGGAATGTTGACAGGTAAGACGGCAGAAGCAAATCGTCTGTTTGCCGAAATAGAGAAGAATTATATGGAGGCTAAGGCCCTCATTCCAGCGGATGCCAAACGTCCAGAAGTGCTTTATGGCAAGATGCATGGAGATAACTGGTACGCGATGGGAGGTGAGAGTTTCATTGCCCGGATTATCAAAGATGCAGGTGCTCACTATTTCATGGAAGGTGATGAACGCACAGGTGGCGTGAATCTTGATTTTGAAACCGTTTATGCCCAAGCTGATAAAGGAGATTTCTGGGTTATTCAGAATAAAGGCAAGGAGCCGCAGACTTATCAGAATATGGAAGAGGAAAACAGTCGTTATGCCGACTTCCGTGCCTGGAAAGAGCATAGAATTCTGTGTTGTGATATCAGCGAAACACCTGTAAACGAGCTGTCGGCTATGGAGCCTGACCTTATTTTAAAAGACTTTATCTTAGCTTTCCATCCCGAAGCCTTGAAAGATTATACGCCGAAATACTATAGAGTGATACGTGATAAGTGAAAATTGATAAGTGAGTAGTGATATGAGGGCCAATTGGAAGTTTCTCTGTATGATTTTGCTGATTGCGCTGTGTTTTTTCCTGAACATAGCTATTGGAACGATTGCCATTCCCGTAAGAGATGCTTTTGGTATTCTCTTGGGGGAAGAGCATCAGTCATTGGTCTGGCAGAATATTATCCTGAAATCACGTCTTCCACAGGCTTTAACAGCTATGGTTGCCGGTGCGGGATTGGCCATTAGTGGTTTGCAAATGCAGACGGTCTTCCATAATCCGTTGGCAGGCCCTTCCGTTTTGGGTATCAGTAATGGTGCCTCTCTAGGTGTGGCTTTTGTCGTCTTGGCCACAGGAAGTCTTGGCGGCGTGGCGCTGAGTAGTTTGGGAGCCGTAGGCAATGCTGCTATCTCACTTGCTGCCATTATTGGTTCGTTGTCGGTAATGGCCCTGATAGTATGGGTTTCCCAACGGGTGAGCGGCAATGCCACCTTATTAATAATAGGTGTGATGATAGGTTATGTGGCTACAGCTATCATTGGCGTGTTGAAATATTTTTCCAATGAGGAAGACATCCGGGCCTATGTGGTATGGGGATTGGGCAGTTTTTCACGCGTGAGTGGTAATCAGATGGGGCTGTTTGTCATCATGATGCTGATTCTCATACCATTATCCATGTTGACGATAAAGACGTTGAATATCCTGCTCTTGGGTGAACAGTATGCCCGCAATTTAGGACTCAATATTAAAAGAGCTCGCCTTACAGTTATTGGTTGTTCGGGTGTGTTAGTCGCTATTGTTACAGCCTATTGCGGTCCCATTATGTTCTTAGGATTAGCTGTGCCCCATCTTTGTAGGGCCATCTGGCGCACCAGCGATCATCGTATATTAATGCCTGCCACGATGCTGACAGGTATCGCTTTGGCTTTAGCATGCAATTTGATTGCCCGTATGCCAGGTTTTGAAGGCGCCTTGCCTATCAATTCCGTGACGGCATTAATAGGTGCACCTGTTGTGGCCATGGTCTTATTCAGGCGGAGATAAAGTTTAGGATTTCTTCAATACGTGTTTCTGCTATTTGGCGGCCAATGTGATAAGTCTCCCACATCTCTTCGGGCTTGTGAGAGATATGTCCGATTTTTAGTTTCTCCGTAGGACGTATTACAAATGTCATTCCTTTCTTTTCCTCTTCTTTAAGATACGCCAACTGTTCGTTGTACATAAGGTGACGATTGGCGGCAGCCTCGATGAAATGGGGATATTTTCGCAGAGAATAACGAATTAGGGGCAGGAGTTTATTCTTTCCTTTCACGTAACCGTCAGGCTGGGTCGTCACCACCAGGTTTCGCTGATAACCGATGCTTTGGAAGTATTTTAAGGGAATGCTGTCGGTGATGCCTCCATCAAGTAGTTTCTGCCCTTCTATCTCCACAATCCTGGAAGCAAGTGGCATGGAAGCAGAAGCCCTGATCCATTCATAACAGTCGTAGGAACATTTCATCAGCTTCTTATAAACAGGCTGACCTGTTTCCAAATCTGTACATACAGCATAGAATTCCATCGGGTTTTCGTCAAATGCCTTTGTGTCGAAAATATCAAGATGCTCAGGAAGATAGTGGTAATCAAATTCTCCACCGAAGATGTCGCCTGTCTTCAGCAGTGATCGAACAGAACAAAAACGCCAGTCTTTAGCATATTGGGTGTTGTAGCGAATGGCTCGTCCTGGCTGTCGGCTTTTGTAATTGCATCCATAGGCAGCTCCGGCACTGACGCCGATAATGCCATCAAATTCCACGCCATGCTCCATCAGCACGTCCATAATGCCCACGGAAAAAAGTCCACGTAAGGCTCCGCCTTCCAATACAAGTCCCGTCTTCATTCTGTAGTGTTTTTCTTTGCCTCTTTCTTTCTGGCTTTGGCTCGCTTCTTGAAAGCCGAGAGCGCTTCACTGCCACCAGGGATTCCATGTGATTTTGCCTCCTTGTAAAAAGTTAAGGCGCGTTCATCATCCCCTAAAGTTTCGTAGCTATCAGCCATATAAAAGAAAATCTGCTGGTTATCGAAGCCTGTACGAAGAGCACTGTCGCCATAAACCACTGTCTTTAATGCATCTTTCTGATCGTAGGCTTCAAAGGCTACTGCACACAAACGTATGAATTCCTTGCGCTTTTGGATGGAATCTTCTGCTGACTCAAAACGGGGTTTAGGCTCCGGACGTCCCAGCAGATGATCTTTATACCACAGTCCATAATATTCGCGATCCCCGCCAGGATGTCTGTCAACAGCACTGGCGTCTTGTCTCATTTGGCTGATGTTTGCATCCTGTGCCAAAACGGACATTGCCGTTAAGAGCATGAAACATGTAAAGAGTAACAATCTTGCTTTCATATTTTATATATGGATTGGGGTTTCAGTATATATACGCAGAAAAAGACGTATGTTATCTTAAACCTCTCATGATTTTTATTTCTTTAGCATTTCTTACGAATCAGTGTGAGTCCGTCACGGAGCGGCAGTATAACCTGTTCTACACGCTGGTCCTTCATGAGAAAATCATTAAAAGATTCGATGCCCTGAGTCTGGCGGTCAGCAGTTTTGGGAATTTCAAGCACATGACCGTCCCATAATGTGTTGTCAGCGAGGATAAAACCACCTGGACGGAGGACTTTCAAAACCATTTCATAGGTTTCCATATAAGTACGTTTATCCCCATCTATAAAAGCCATATCAAACAGAATACCCAGTTTTGGAGCTTCAGTAATGGCATTGCCTATGATGAACTCAATTCGGTCACTAACAGCGGAATTTTCAAGCCATGGACGTGTAAAATCCTCCATTTCATCGTTGATTTCGTATGTCCAGACCTTTCCTCCTTCTTCCAGTCCTTCGGCCATGCAAAGTGCGGAGTATCCACTGAATGTTCCTACCTCTAGTATATTCTTGGGCTTTATCATCTGGACAAGCATTTTCAGCAATCTGCCTTGCAGATGGCCACTAGCCATGCGTCCACGAAGCAGGTGTACATTAGTAGACCGCCAAAGCCTGTAGAGGTATTCTGGTTCAGGCTCTGAGTGTTGAAGAATGTATTTTTCTAATTCTTCAGTCTTCATTCTTTACTTGCTAAAGCCTCTATGGCCAAGCGGTAACTGTCAAGTCCAAATCCTATGATAATGCCTTTGCAAGCACAGCTGATCAAAGACTTGTGACGAAATTCCTCACGCTGATGTACATTGCTGATGTGAACCTCAATAACGGGACATTTCAGAGAGCGGATGCAGTCTTGCAGTGCAATACTGGTATGCGTGTAGGCCCCGGCATTAAGAACAATTCCGTCATATGTGAACCCCACTTCCTGCATCTTGTTGATGAGTTCACCTTCGATATTACTTTGGTAATACTCCAATTCTATGTTTGGATAACATGACTGCAGTTTTGGAAAATAGGTGTCAAAGGAATGATCACCGTAAATGCCAGGTTCGCGCGTCCCTAAAAGATTGAGATTGGGACCGTTGAGTATTAAAATCTTCATATTGTTTGTAAACATTTCTAATTGGGGACAAAAGTACAAAAAAACTTTGAACTTTGCATGATAACGCTCCATGAAATGTCTCAAATATTTCTTTTTGTGTACTTAATTGTTAAATTCACATACTTTTTTTTGGAACTGATTTATAAAAGAATTATCTTTGTATGCTATATTCTTTGTAACCAAGTAACCATGATTCGAAATCGACTATTCACGACGCTATTAATCTTAACCTGGACATTAGTAATGCATGCTCAGTTTGGAAAGCTTTATACTCCTGATGATCGTTTGTCAAGTTCATTGGTAAACGACATAAAGCAGGACAATAACGGTTTTGTTTTGATAGCAACGCAAGATGGCCTCAACGTTTTTGATGGTCATACGATGCATGTGTATCAGAAAGGCGACGGTTCCAATCTGAGCAGTAATTATGTGAATTGTGTTTTTCAGGCATCTGATGGCCATTTGTTCATAGGAAACAGTTCTGCTGTTCAACTTTTCAACAGAGAGACTTATACTTTTAAAAATATTTCTCCAAAGGGAGAAAATGGCCAGCCTTATAATATTTATACCCAAAGCATCATGGAACGTAAAAATGGTGATGTCTTGGCCAGTACCTCTGGTATGGGTATATTACGAATTTCCAAAGGGCAGTCTGTGTTTGCCAAGGCGGATTTTCCTGGTGGAAACTATATCCGTCGTGTTACTGAAGACCGAAAGGGCCGCCTTTGGATTGCAACTGATAATGATGGAATATTCCTCTATGACGAGAATAACAAGCCTGTACCCTCTACCCTCCACCTTATTCCAGAAGGACAGCAAAATACGATTTATTGTGTTTTTGAGGATAAAAAAGGGAATATCTATGCAGCCAGCATGAACAATGGCCTTTATCTGTATTCTGAAGAGCACAGTCGATTTTACCCCATTTCATCGACAACTGGACTCAGAATTTCCGCTATTCATGAAGAGGAAGACGGTGTGATTTCTCTGGGAACAGATGGAACGGGTATTTTCACGTATAATCCACAAGATGGTTCTGCGGTACCGCGTGTTCTGGAAACTCCCAGTGTGTCCATTTCAGGATCAAAGATTCATGCTATCATGAAGGATCATGAAGGCAATTTGTGGTTGGGTCTTTTCCAACGGGGTGTTTATTTCCAGCCAGAAGTGGATGAAGGTTTCCGTTATTATGGGAAGAAATCATCTACAGGTAACATTATAGGCGATAAATGTGTGATGTCTGTTTATCGGGATAAGAAAGGAATCACCTGGGTTGGAACGGATGGTGACGGTTTGTATGGTATCGGGCCAGACGGCTCACGGATAGCGCATTTCACTACTCCTGCAACTATCCTCAGTATCACAGAAGATGAACAAGGGACATTGTGGGTCGGTTCCTATTTGAGTGGATGTGGCAAGATAGATCGCCAAACAGGCCGTTATTCTTTGATCCATCCTGAGATGGAGTCTGTTCGCCATGTGTTCTGTGTAAAAGCAGATATGCGCGGCCATTTGTGGATAGCATCCCATGGAATGGGTATTTACCGATACGATCTGGCAACGGGCAATAGGCGCAACTTCCGAACCAGTGACTACGTGAACACCCTTCTTCCTTCCCTTGACGGAAAGTATCTTTTTGTCGGCTCTTGTAATGGTTTTATTATTCTCGATGCCAAGTCAGGAAAGGTCCTTTCTTCATCGCTGAAGGATATGCAGATTTATAGTCTGTATGAATTTCCTGATGGAACTGTGTGGGTAGGAGCACCCGACGGACTCTTCAAGATTACAAACCACGGCAAAGAGATTAAGCAATATACTGTTGAGAATGGACTGCCTAACAATACCGTACGCTCCGTTTTGGCTGATGGAAAGGGAAAGCTTTGGATTGGAACCAATCGCGGACTCTCTTGTATGGATACGAAGACCGAGAAGTTCACTAATTACAGTACGGCAAACGGTTTGCAGGGTAATGAATTTTCAACAGGAGCTTTTTGTGTTGCGGGTGATGAATTCATTTTTGGTGGCAATAATGGTATTACGATTTTTCGTGCTGATGACCTTAAGACAGCCCAACGTCCATTCCATGTAAAACTAGTCAGTTTATTTGTGAACGGTGAACCAGTGGTGTCAAAAATGAAATCAGGTATCTATACCATTTGTGATACAACGGTCTTTAATTCTGACCGTTTTGATTTAAGCTATCACGACAATTCCTTCTCGCTTTCTTTCTCCGCAATGCTCTTTGGCAATCCAGAGCAGGTAATCTATCAATATTCCATTAACGGTAAGCCTTGGGTTTCTCTAAATATTGGTACGAATGAAGTCTCATTCAGTAATATGGCCTGGGGTAGATATAATGTACGCGTACGTGCGATTTATCATGGTTTGGAGAGTGAAATCAGTGAATTTTTAATTGTTGTCCATGCTCCTTGGTATGCTACCATTTGGGCATTTATTTGTTATTTGCTCATTGCCTTAGCAGCCTTGTGGTACTATCTGCGTAACCGAAAGACTAAAGAGCAGACGCGTTTGCGTGTGCAGCAGTTTATCCATTCTGCCCAGTTGAATGAGGCAAAAATTCAAGCTTTGGAGGAAAAGGAGGCCAAACATGCTTCTGCTAACAGCATTGTTGCAGAAAAGACGGAGACGTTGCAGTTGAAATCTCCTGATGAGAAACTACTGGAGCGGGTAATGGCAGTCATCAACAAGAACATTGATAATCCGGAACTCAGTGTGGAGTTTGTCAGTGATGAGGTGGGTATCAGCCGTGCCCACTTGCATCGTAAGTTGAAGGAACTGACCAACCAGACACCTCGTGACTTCATCCGCAACATCCGTTTGAAGCAGGCAGCTAACCTATTGTCGTCAGGCAATCAGAATGTAACGGAGGTGATGTATGCCGTGGGCTTCCAAAACCCTGCTTCATTCAGCACTATGTTCAAGAATTTCTACGGTGTTTCCCCAAAAGAATACACTCGTGAACGCCATAAGAGGATGAATAGTGAATAAGGTGAGAATGAATAGTCATACGAAAAGGTGTATGTGAGACATTTTATAAAGTTCGTGATACGAAAAAGAATTGCTGCAAAGATATTATTATTTATCTTTGCAGCAGTTTGTTATTAGTTATTATCAACGTTTCAAGATGACCTTATGAAAATCAGTAGTTTTTTTTGTCTTATCTCAGTAGGAATTAGTGGGGCGCTTTTAGCGCCCCCTATGAATGCACAGACCTATCCTTACCAGAATCCTTCGCTTAGTCATCAGGAACGTGCCAAAGACTTACTTAGCCGTTTGACTCTTGATGAAAAAGCGCTTCTGATGTGTGATGAGTCGGAAGCAATCCCTCGTTTAGGAATTAAGAAGTTCTTCTGGTGGAGTGAAGCTCTTCATGGTGCTGCCAATATGGGAAACGTAACGGTTTTCCCTGAGCCCATTGCCATGGCATCCTCTTTTAATGATGCCTTATTATATAAAGTGTTTGATGCTGCATCTACAGAAATGCGTGCACAATACAACAAACGGATGCTTAATGGGGGAGTGGACGAGAAGTTTCATAGTCTTTCGGTCTGGACGCCTAATGTGAATATTTTCCGTGACCCGAGGTGGGGCCGTGGACAGGAAACTTATGGTGAAGATCCTTATCTCACAAGTCGTATGGGCATTTCTGTGGTGCGTGGCTTGCAAGGTCCTGAAGATACTAAATACCGCAAGCTATGGGCATGTGCCAAGCATTATGCCGTGCATAGCGGTCCTGAGTATACCCGTCATAGTGCTAACTTAACGGATGTCTCACCCCGTGACATGTGGGAAACTTACATGCCTGCTTTTAAGGCTACTGTTCAGGATGCAAATGTCCGTGAAGTGATGTGTGCCTATCAGCGGCTTGATGATGACCCGTGTTGTGGAAGTAATCGGCTGCTTCAACAGATTCTGCGTGATGAATGGGACTTCAAATATCTTGTTGTGAGTGACTGTGGTGCTGTCAGCGACTTCTATACCAGCCATAAGAGCAGCACTGATGCTACCCATGCCTCAGCTAAAGCAGTTCTGGCAGGTACTGATGTAGAGTGTGGTTTCGGCTATGCCTATAAGAGTATCCCGGAGGCTGTTCGCCGTGGTTTCCTTACAGAAGCAGAAGTTGACAAACATGTGCTCCGTTTGCTCGAAGGTCGTTTTGACTTAGGTGAGATGGATGATCCCTCTTTGGTGCCTTGGTCGAAGATTCCTGCCAGCAAACTCAATTGTAAGGAACATCAGCAGATTGCCCTGGATATGGCCCGTCAGAGTGTAGTGTTGTTGCAGAACAATGGTATCTTACCTCTCTCCAAGAAAAAGATTGCAGTGATTGGTCCTAATGCAGACAATGAGACGATGATGTGGGGTAACTATAACGGTACTCCCAATCAGACAGTAACTATCCTTGAAGGCATTCAACAAAAGGTGGGGAAGAAAAACGTTAAATATTTTGCAGGTTGCGACCTTACCAATGACCAAACCCTTGACAGTTGGTTTGATCAGTGCTCTTTTGAAGGCAAACGCGGTATGAAGGCTACCTTCTGGAATAATCGTACGCGTGAAGGAAAACCTGTAAGCTCCATACAAATAGTTCATCCCGTGAATGTAACTACTTATGGTGCACACAACTTTGGTCCTGGCGTGAATATTGTGGATTTCTCCGCCAAATACGAAACCACTTTAAAAGCAAAGGAAACCTGCGACATTCTGCTCGCTATGACAGGATGTTCAGATTTCGAACTTTATGTGGATGGAAAGCAGTTGCAGCGTCACCATACTTGGCGTACTACGGAGACTCGTACCGTGATTCCCGTAGAAAAAGGCAAAGAGTACAAGATAGAGATTCTCTATGCCGATGTACAGACGTGGAATGCAAACCTGAAGTTTGACCTGGGCAGAGAGACTCCTATTGATTACCAAAATGCCATTAAGCAGTTGAAAGGTTACGATGAGGTTGTCTTTGTGGGCGGTATTAGCCCTGCTCTCGAAGGTGAGGAAATGCCTGTTCAGATTAAAGGCTTTAAGGGAGGCGACCGCACGGATATCGAACTTCCTTCTGTTCAGCGTAATTTCCTGAAGGCTCTTCATGAGGCGGGTAAACGTGTGGTTTATGTGAATTGTTCAGGTTCTGCTATTGCTCTTCAACCAGAATCTGCTGTTTGTGATGCTATTGTTCAGGCATGGTATGCTGGTGAACAGGGTGGAACGGCCATCGCTGAGATTCTCTATGGCGATGTGAATCCCAGTGCAAAATTGCCGGTCACTTTCTATAAGAGTAGCAGTCAGTTGCCTGATTTCGAGGACTATTCCATGAAAGGTCGTACCTACCGCTACTTCAACGATGCATTGTTCCCCTTCGGTTACGGACTGAGTTATACAACTTTTGATATTTCTGCACCAACCGTAAATGGTAATCAGGTGATTTGTAAAGTTACCAATACAGGTCGTAGAGAAGGAACGGAAATCGTGCAACTATATCTGAAGAATATGGCCGATGCAGAAGGTCCCTCCAAGTCTCTGCGTGGTTTCCAGCGTATTGCCTTGAAGGCAGGTGAGAGCAAAACGGTAACATTCTCTCTGAAAGACAAGGACTTCGAATGGTTTGATGTACAGACCAATACCGTACGCCCACTTGGAGGTGAGTGGTGTGTGATGGTCGGTAACAGTTCCAATGACAAAGACTTGAAGCGTGTAACAGTTAAAAGATAACTGCTTGATGAGAAAAGCTTTTTAATATTGGTTTGTTTGTCCTGCCTTCCCATGATGGCAGGACAAACAATGTCAGTATCTAAATATGAATAATCAAATAATTAAAATCTATATGAAAAAAACACTCATGGCTTTTGTCTTGCTGATGTTAAGCAGCGGATGGCTGATGGCTCAGAACCCGATCATTCGTGATCAGTTCTCTGCCGATCCCACGGCGCGTGTTTTTAACGGCAGGGTTTATCTCTATCCTTCTCATGATATTCTGCCTCCAGACGACTATCCTCGGAAAGATTGGTTCTGTATGGCTGACTACCACGTTTTTTCTTCCGACAACCTTATTGATTGGCAGGATCATGGCGTCATTGTTTCTCAGGAGAATGTGCCCTGGGGAAATCCTAAGGCCTATTCTATGTGGGCACCAGACTGTGTGGAGAGGAATGGTAAGTACTATTTCTATTTCCCTAATGCACCGAAGGAAGGGCGTGGCTTTACCGTAGGAGTGGCCATCAGCGACCGTCCTGATGGCGGTTTTGTTCCGGAACCAGAGCCTATCAAGGGTATCAATGGCATTGATCCGTGCGTACTCCAAGCTTCTGACGGTAATGCTTACATTTTCTGGGGAAATGGGCGCTGTGCCAAACTCAAGGAAAACATGAAGGAACTCGCTGACGACAACCCAAAGGAAATTGTCAAGTGGGGTAACCGAGAGATGGAAATGGTTGGCGTACACTGTCTCAAAGGTTTGCCTAATCGTCAGGCGGAAGGACCATTCGCATTCGAGTACAACGGTAACTTTTACCTGACTTATCCATATGTGAGGGAAAACACCGAGGTGCTTGCCTATGCCATGAGCAAGCATCCAATGGGACCCTATGAATACAAGGGATTGATTATGGCGGAACAACCCAACGGCTGTTGGACCAACCATCACAGCATTGTGAACTTCAAAGGTCAGTGGTATCTCTTCTATCATCACAACTATTACTCACCCAATGATGACAAACGCCGTTCAGCCTGCATAGAGAAATTGTATTTCAATGCCGACGGTACCATACAGGAAGTGAAGCAGACCTTACGTGGAGTAGGTATTTCGAATGCCTTTGAACGTATTCAGATAGACCGCTATTCCGCTATCTCAGAAAAGGGAGCCTGCGTAGAATATCAAGATACGATCAATACCTTTAAGGGATGGAATACCCTGTTAACGGACGGCGGCTGGATACAGTATAATGATGTCAAATTTGACGCTGAGCCGCAGATGGTGCTCGTCAATGCCCGTTCTGAAAAAGGCGCCGTTGTCCGCATCTTGGTAGGAAAAGAGTGTGTGGCAAAAGTGAATATTCCTGCCCGTGGCAATTTTGAGTCCACTATTCAGAAGCTTACCACAAAGATTTCGCCGCTTACCGCTGATATCCGGGTGGAATTAGAGAGTGGTTCTGTCACAATAGATTACATTCAGTTTTGTGCCCAGATGCCTGTTGTACAAACCAAATTCACAGCCGACCCGGCTCCAATGGTCTATCAAGACACGGTTTTTCTCTATACCACCCACGACGAGGATGATGCCCGTGGCTATGCCTTCAAAATGAAGGACTGGCTGCTCTACACCTCCACCGATATGGTGAACTGGCAGGATCGTGGTGCGGTGGCTTCTTTGAAAGACTTTAAATGGTACGACGGTGACAATGGAGCCTGGGCAGAACAGGTCATCGAACGTAATGGTAAATTCTATATGTATTGCCCTATTCACGGCCACGGCATAGGAGTGCTCGTGGCCGATTCTCCCTATGGTCCTTTTCATGATCCCATCGGCAAACCCCTTGTCTGGCAGAAGGAGCATTGGTACGACATAGACCCTTCCGTATGGATTGATGATGACGGACAGGCATATATGTACTGGGGTAATCCTCATACCTACTATATAAAACTCAATGAGGATATGATTTCCACATCTGGGGAAATCCAGCAACTTCCCCACATCGAAGATTATCAGGAAGGTCCATGGATATATAAAAAAGGTGTGAATTATTATCTCGCCTTTGCTTCCACTTGTTGTCCTGAGGGTATAGGGTATGCCATGAGCGATAAGATTACAGGTCCGTGGCAGTATAAAGGCCATATTATGAATCACACCTACAAGACCCGGGGAAATCATCCTGGTATTATTGACTATAAGGGACATTCCTACGTGTTCGGACTGAATTATGATTTACTTCGCCTGATGACTGACGAGCATTCAGAGCGTCGCTCCGTGTCGTGTGCTGAGATGTATTATAATACTAATGGTACCATTCAGGAACTTCCTTATTTCCGGGAGAATGTACTCGATCCCGTGGCAACCTTCAATCCTTTCCGGAAGGTGGAGGCGGAAACAATGTCATGGGGATTTGGCCTGAAGACCAAAGAGTCTGTAACTTTCCCCAAAAGTATTCAGCTCTGTAATATAGATGAAGGCGAGAGCCTGACACTCCGTAATGTTGACTTTGGCAAAAAGGGTGCAAAAAAGTTTACAGCCAGTATAGCATCGGCGAAGGCAGGCAGTAGCATAGAAATACGCCTTGACCATGCCGATGGGCCACTTGTGGGTACTCTTTCCCTTTCGAATAGTCCACAAGCCACCTGTAAACTGAAAAGACCCCGTGGTATACATGATCTTGTATTTGTTTTCAAGGGTACTGCTAAAACCGACCTCTTCCTTTGGGACTGGTGGCAAATGAAATAGAACTTATTACAACTTTTATCAACTAAAAACAGTAATGAAAAATTCAATTCAAAGAATGTTTCTGCTACTGGTAATGGTAGCAGTTTTCGTTCAGTCCAATGCACAACCTGGACGTCAGACTCCTGTCGTTTCACCCATCGTTCATCCTGACAACACCGTCACTTTCAATTATCGTAACGCCCACGCTAAGACTGTTCAGGTAGATGTACAGTTTGCCGGGCGTAAAGACATGAAGAAAGGTGAAAATGACATCTGGACCGTTACACTTGGTCCTACCGTTCCCGACATCTACCCCTATTGTTTTATTGTGGATGGCCATCAGGTGATGGATCCTCAGAATGCAGAATGGTTTCCCAATGAAGGCTTCAAGAACAGTCTGCTGGATATGCGTGGCGACGGTAATCTTATCCACGCGTTGAAGAATGTGCCTCACGGTAAGGTGGACTATGTGAACTACTGGTCGGATGCGATGGGTATGTTTGGCAATGCCATTGTCTATACACCACCTTCGTATGATAAAGACCCAAAGAAGAAATACCCGGTAATGTATCTTATCAGCGGTACCACCGATACAGAAGAAGTCTATTTCAAGGTGGGTAAGATGAACTTCATCTTGGATAACCTCATTGCAGAGGGTGCTGCCAAGGAGATGATTATCGTGCTTCCTTACGGCAATCCTTCCCGTCTGATGGGGCAGGGTGACGGCAATCCTGTTCAGTTTGATCTCTTTGGCAAGGATTTCCTCGACAACCTGATGCCGTTTGTAGAGAAGAGCTACCGTACCATCAACGATGCTGCCCACCGTGCAATTGGAGGTTTCTCACGTGGTGGCAATCAGGCGTTGAGTATAGGCCTGAACAATCTCGACCGTTTTTCACATCTTTGTTCATATAGTTCGTTCACAATGCTGCGCCCCGGACAACTTGATGATGCAAAGGCATTGAACAGTAAGATTAAACTTTTCTGGTTAGGTGTGGGCACCGACGATTTCCTCTATGGTAACGCCAAACGTTTCATGGACGATCTTGACCAGCATCAGATTAAGAATATCAAGGTGTTTACGAACGACAAGCACGGTCATACCTGGATGAATGCCCGCTATTTCCTCAACTGTTCACTTCGTCTGCTTTTCCAGGATGATCCCTACAAGGTGGCTAAGAGCTGTCCTGTGGGTAATGAGAAGGTAGAAGCTCCTGCCCCCCGTCAGGATCAGCAGTTCACCCCTGGCGTAATGGCCCGCATGTTCCCCAAACCGATTGTTTCTCCCGAATACAACAAGGATGGTTCCGTCACATTCCGTTTCAAGGCTCCTGAAGCTCAGAAAGTGGAATTGGAATGTCAGATGTTCAGTGGTAACAAGCCTATGGAAAAAGATGCCGATGGAATCTGGAGCATTACTGTAACTCCAGAGCAGCCCGATATCTATCCCTATAGTTTCATCGTGGATGGCACACAGATGAACGACCCCAACAATGTGCTCATCTTCCCCAATGAGAATTTTAAAGGCAATCTTTGTGATGTGCGTGGACCACAGCCTTCAGTACAAGACATCCAGCGTGTTCCTCAAGGTAAGGTGTCCTACCGTTTTTATCACTCCAAGAATTTTGATATTGACCGTCCGATGTGTGTCTATACGCCCGCTGGTTATGATCCTCAGGGTAGCGAGAAACTTCCCGTGCTTTATCTTATCCACGGTATGACTGATACTTACGAGACCTGGTTCAAGGTAGGCCGTATGAACAACATCCTCGATAATCTCATAGCTCAAGGCGAAGCCAAGCGGATGATTGTCGTGATGCCTTACGCTAATCCATACCCCGAACTGATACTGCAAGGCAAGGAAAAGATGTACAACCCCATGGACACCAAGCGTGTAGCGGATGAAATCACGAAAGACGTCATTCCCTTTATAGAGCAGAATTACAATGTGCTTACCGATGCAGACCATCGTGCCATTGCCGGCTTCTCACTCGGTGGTCGTCAAACTTTGGCAACAGGCTTCGGCAATCCCGATCTCTTCCATTATGTGGCTGCCTATGCTCCTGCTATTTTCGGTAACGAGTATGAAATGAATTTCACCAATGGTACCTATGCTCCCATCAGCGAGCTTAAGAGCAAGTTGAAATTCATGTTCCTTGGTACGGGTCGCGACGATTTCCTCATACAGGCTTCCCGTGGATTTGAGAAATATCTTACAGACCAGGGACTGAAACATACTTTCTACAATCCTGGTGGTGGACACACATGGATGAACTGCCGCGACTATCTTGAACTGACGGTTAAAGAATTGTTCAAATGAGAAAATATATGTTGATGGCACTGCTCCTTTTGGTAGCAGTGCCAATTTGGGCTCAGCAAACTCGTGTCAATATTCAATATGACCCGCAACGCAACACCGAGGGTATTCTGCCTTTCAGCACTCAGGTGCTCTCTCCTGAGGTTCGTGATGACCATACAGTCATATTCCGAGTAAAGGCTCCCGATGCCAAGAATGTGCAACTCACGGGTTCTATGTTTGTGGGTAAAGAGGCCCGTAAACGTGTGGATTTCACTAAGGGCGATGATGGTATATGGACGCTGACCTTAGGCCCGCTGATTCCTGAGATTTATTTCTATTATATCATTATTGATGGGGTACAGAATATCGATGCCAATAATGAATTCACGGGTCATGCCGCCATGCCTTCGTTCAGCATGCTGTTTGTTCACGGTGACAAACCAACATGGTATGATCCCAAGCCCGATGTGCCCCATGGCAGTATCACCACTCACTATTATTTCTCCAAGGTGACGAATGGATTGCGTGATATGATGGTCTATACACCAGCTAACTATAATCCGAAGAAGAAATACCCCGTACTTTATTTGATGGGAGGTTCTGGTGACCTTACGGAGACATGGGTGATGCATGGACGTGCCAATTTCATTCTCGACAATATCATTGCAGAAGGCAGGGCCCGTGAGATGATAGTCTGCTTTCCCAACGACCAGATGGTCACCCGAAGTCATCCGAAACATACCGAATTGGCTTTCCCTTTGGTGGAGCGTGAACTGCTGGAGTGTGTTATTCCTTTTGTGGAGTCTCATTATAGTGTTATAAAGGACAGGCATGCCCGTGCTTTGAGCGGTCTTTCCATGGGTGGCCGTATGACGCAGTATGTGGCACTTCGAAACCTGGATGTCTTTGGGTCTATGGGTATTCTCTCTGCTGCCATCGACCTTTCTGAGACTCCTGTCGTTAATGAGCCTGACGTTAATGATCGTATTGATTATCTCTTTATTGGTGGTGGAACTTACGAGACAGGCTTTATGGCACGTCATGAGCGTTTGCATGAGCAACTCGACAAATTAGGCGTGAAAAACGACTATTACGTTGGCGGGGGAGGAGCACACGACTTAGTCACTTGGCGACATTTGCTTTACGACCGTTTCCTACCCAACTTATGGAGGAATAATTATAAATGGAAATAAATGAAACAAACGGAATAATGGGGTAAAAACGTCTTCATTATTCCGTTTCTTTTTGCTGCGCTTTCAGTTTTTTTCGTATCTTTGGCACATGAAAACTTTTACCGACAACTTTGTAGAAATCAAGTATATACAATAAAACATTTAAAACAATGGTAGATTTTAGTTATCACGCACCTACTGAGGTGGTTTTTGGAAAGAATAGTGAGCAGCACATTGCAGCTCTGGTTAAGAAATATGGTGGGACAAAACTGTTGCTTCATTATGGTGGCAAAAGCGCGGAAAAATCAGGATTGCTCGATGTGGTGCGCGGTCAGTTAAACGATGCCGGAATTCCTTTTGTCGAGTTGGGAGGAGTTGTTCCCAATCCTTTGCTTTCTAAGGTTTATGAAGGTATTGACCTTTGCCGTCGTGAGGGTGTAGACTTCCTTTTGGCTGTAGGTGGTGGTAGCGTGATTGACTCTGCCAAGGCTATCAGTTTTGGTCTGCCTTACGATGGTGATGTGTGGGATTTCTTCACGGGTAAAGGGACTCCAAAGGTAGCTACTCCTGTAGCTTGTGTACTGACCATTCCTGCAGCAGGTAGTGAGATGTCGAACGGTTGCGTTATAACAAAGGCAGAAGGTGCTTTGAAGCGATCTTGCGATGGTAGTGCTGGACGCTGTAAGTTTGCCATTATGAATCCTGAACGTACTTATACCCTTCCTCCTTTCCAGACAGCTTGTGGTATCACCGATATGACAATGCATACTTTGGAGCGCTATTTCTCTCAGGAAGACGATATGACACTGACCGACAATATTGCAGAGGCCATTTTGCGCACCATTCAGGATGTGGGTCCCGAAGTGCTTCGCAATCCAACTGACTATCGTTCCCGGGCCCAGATTATGTGGGCAGGTTCAGTGGCACACAACGATCTTACGGGTTGTGGTATGAGTGGTGATTGGGCTACGCATGATATGGAGCACGAACTGAGTGGTATGTTCGGCGTGGCTCATGGAGCCGGATTGGCTTCTCTTTGGGGGTCTTGGGCACGTTACGTTTTGCCAACTAACGTGAGTCGTTTCGTTCGTTTAGCCGTTAATGTGATGCATGTGGCCAATGATTTTACTGATCCTAAGGCTACTGCTCTGAAAGGCATAGAAGCCATGGAGCGTTTCTTCCACAGCATCGGTATGCCCACCAGCATTCATGAACTTATTGGACGTGAGGTTATCGATGAAGAAATCCATGAACTAGCTCGCAAGTGCAGTCATGATGGAAGCCATACCGTAGGTGGTTTCCTCGTGTTGCATCGAGAAGATATGGAAAAGATTTACACGATGGCAAAATAACCTGAAATTTTAGATTATGCGAATCCTAATAATTGGTGGAACGGGCACCATCAGCAGTGCTATTACCCGTCAGTTGGCAAAGAGTGAGAATGAATTGTGGCTTCTCAATCGTGGCAGTCGTCGTAAAGAAGTGCCTGAAGGCGTGAAGCAGATCGTGGCCGATATCGACGATGAGGCTGAAGTACTCCGTTTGATAGGTGATACTCATTTTGACGCTGTGTGTGAATTCATCGGCTTCGTTCCTCAACAAGTAGAGCGTGATCATCGTCTCTTTGCTGGTCGTACCCGTCAATATGTCTATATCAGTTCCGCTTCTGCTTACAACAAGCCTGCTCGCAACTATATCATCAATGAAGGAACAACATTGGCAAATCCTCATTGGCAGTATTCCCGCAACAAAATTGCCTGTGAGGAACTCCTGATGAAGTACTACCGCGAGGAAGGATTCCCAGTTACGATCATACGTCCCAGCCACACTTATTGTGAGCGTGGTGTTCCTGTGAGCGTTCATGGTACGAAGGGCAGTTGGCAGGTTCTGAAGCGCATGATGGAAGGCAAACCTGTCATTGTGCATGGTGACGGTAGTTCATTGTGGACGATGACGTGGAATGAGGACTTTGCCCGTGGCTTCATTGGGTTGTTGGGAAATCCCCACGCTATTGGAGAAGCTTTCCAAATTATGTCCGACGAATCGCTCACTTGGAATCAGATTTATGAGGCCGTAGCAGCTGCCTTAGGCGTTGAACTTAACCCCTATTATGTATCTTCCGATTTCCTTAATGCGGTGGCTCCTGCTTCCTATGAACTTGAAGGAAATCTAACTGGTGACAAGGCGGTTACTGTGGTTTTTGACTGTTCCAAGCTAAAGTCTGCCGTTCCTGGTTTCAAAGCTACTGTTCGTTTTGAGGAAGGTGTGCGTCGCTGTGTCGATTATATCCTTAGTCATCCTGAGTGTCAGCAGGAAGATCCTGAGTTTGATCAGTGGACCGACCGAGTCATTGCTGCTCTCGAGGATGCCAAGCTTAAAATTTAGTTTTCGTTTTCGTCATCGTCATCGTTTATATGGAGTATATCAAACTGAATAACGGAGTGGAGATGCCCGTGTTGGGACTTGGCACCTATGAAGGAACTGATAAGGGTGTAGCCCTCCGCAGTGTCCGTGATGCCCTCGAAGTAGGCTACCGTCTCATTGATACTGCCCAGTATTATGACAATGAGCAATATATTGGGCAGGCTCTGCGGGAGTCGTCAGTGCCCCGGGAAGAAATTTTCCTTACTTCCAAGATTTGGTTCAACCGTTTTGAAGAGTGTTATGAGGCCGTACTTGAGTCACTGCGTACTTTGCAAGTGGACTATCTTGATCTCATCCTGCTTCACTGGCCTTTCGGTAATACCTATAAGGCTTATCGTGATTTGGAACGGCTTTATGAAGAGGGAAAGGTGCGTAGTATCGGTGTGTCCAATTTCCATGCTGACCGTCTTATCGATATTGCCCGTTATAATAAGGTTGTGCCCGCTGTCAATCAAATAGAAACCAACCTTCTCTGTCAGCAACGCGAGTGTCATGAGTGGATGGGGCGTCTTGGTGTTCGTCACGAAGGTTATGCGCCCTTCGGTCAGGGACTGGCAGATGATGTCTATGCTGACCACCGTCTGATGACTATTGCCGAACGTTATGGGAAATCTACCCGCCAGGTGGCTCTCCGTTTCCTTATTCAGCAGGGTGTTACTGTCATTCCAAAGTCTTCACGACGTGAGCGTATGGAGCAGAACATCGACGTCTTCGATTTTCGCCTGACTGACGAGGAACTGCAGCAACTCATTGCCTTCGACCGCCGAATACCACTCACTTGTGACCCAGCAGAGCCTGGTGCCGCCTGGTCTTCAAATGAGTGGAAAGGCTGATTTCTTTAAAATAAGTAGTTGGTAATGAGTAATTATTCGTTTTTGATGTTACTCAGAATGTTGCCATAGTAGAGATACATGCCATTCTGACCTATGGTGCATTCGTTTTGTCCCCAGAAGAAGGGCCAGTCGTCCTTGTTCTCAATGTAATCTGGTTGCAGAAGAAGCATACCAGGAACCACACCACCGGCAATGAAGGTGAAATCGCTACGGTTGTTGCCATAGGCCACATCTTTGGGTCTGACGCCTACACCCATCACGAAAGAACGGTTATGGAAAGGATGGCAGCCAAAGAGATAGCTGGCAGGACGGAGTACATCGTCAAGCGTCACAATGTCAGGGAAATATTTGTTTACCCACTACATGGCGGCTTTCCATTTCGGGCACCAAGTCCCACTGTTCAGGAGTATCACTCAGACGCACGCCACCATTTGTAATCGTGAGCACGCCATGGTGAATAACGTCGATGCCTGAACGCTTCTCGTCGTAGAAGATGGCTGAAAAAGGATTGCCATAAACCATTACGTTCACGCCCTGACGTTCCAAATAATCTTTACTGTTGAGTAGAAGGCTCTGTGCATAGAGGCTGCCGGCAGCGAGTGCCAAAGCAAAGGTAATGAGAAGTTTCTTCATAGAATAGATAAATGGAATTGTATTTGTTGCAAAGATATAGCTTTGTAAACAAAAATGGTTTTATTATGTATCATACTTTTGTTTATTTGTCACATTTAGATTTAGGTTGACAATTTTGTATTATCTTTGCATGACTGTATTATTCATTAATTCAACAATTCATGAAAAAAATGTTTTTGACGCTTCTGTTGACCGTAATGGCTACAACAGGCATGAATGCACAATTGCTTTACAAGATTTCAGGTAAGGGCTTGCGAAAACCTTCGTATATCATTGGCACCTATCATCTGGCACCCGTCTCCTTTGTCGACAGCATTCCCGGACTGAGAAGTGCGCTGGCTGAAAGTGAACAGGTCTATGGTGAAATTGAAACGGCTGACATGACGAGTCCCGAGAATATTGCAAAGATGCAGCAGGCGATGATGCTGCCTGAAGGTAAGACATTAACGGGATTGCTGACTCCGGAGCAGATGCAGAAGTTGAACGCCACCATGAAGGAGTTGTTAGGCGTGGATATGAGTAATCCGATGGTCGCGCAGCAAATGAACAAGATGTTGCCGCAAGCTTTGGTCACGCAGCTGACAGTGATTATGTATCTTAAAAAACATTCCGGCTTTAATCCTACGCAGAGTTTCGATGACTATTTCCAGCAGCAGGCGGTGGCACAGGGTAAACCTGTAGGTGGTTTTGAAACGATGGACTTCCAGTTGCAGGCATTATTTGGCAGTATCTCCATAGAGCGGCAGATAGAGTTACTGATGTGTTTTCTCAACAACCGTGAATGGGAGGAGTCACAGGTAGATAACATAGTAGAGGCTTTCTTTGCACAGGACTTGAACCGCATCGAAGCTGCTATGGATGAAAAGCAGGACAACAGTTGCGATGCCACGGACGAAGAGAACGATTTGTTGATTTACGGCCGTAATGCCACATGGCTGAAAAAGATGCCTGAGATCATGCAGCAGAAGAGCACGTTCTTCGCTGTGGGTGCAGCCCATTTGGTAGGCGAACGTGGCGTGCTGGCTGGTTTACGTAACGCAGGTTATCTGGTGGAAGGCGTTAAGAATTAAGAGTTAAGAATTAAGAGTTAAGAATTAAGAACCCCCTGAGCCGAATGCTTAGCGTCATCGACCAGAGGGAGATAATTACGCATTATAAATTGGTATGAGAAAAATTGTTACATGGGCGCTTTGCCTTCTCGGTATGGCTGCTACGGCTAAAAACTTTGTAGTGACATCACCCAATGGAGAGGTAGTGGTAAACTTGAATGATGAGGGTGGAAAACTTGTTTATAATGTGAGTTACCAGGGAGCGCAACTCTTAGAAGATTCTCCGCTGGGTATCGTTACTGATCGTCTGGATTTCACTAAAGGTGTGAGTATCGAGAACAGCACAGAGCCGCAGACAGTGGAGAAAGCTTATGAACTCCGCACCATCAAGCAACGCAATGTGCGGGTGGCTTATCGTCAGGCTGTGCTCACCGTTGCTGGCGAAGGTGGCAAGATGGAAGTGGAGTGGATGGTGAGCGATCGCGATGTGGCCTACCGTTACCGGTTGCTGCCCGTACGCAGACGAGATGAAACACTGGTAGCTGTGGTCAAGAGTGAGGCGAGTGGATTTGTACTGCCACAGGGCACCACCACCTTCCTTTGTCCCCAGTCGCTGCCTATGACAGGCTTTGCGCGCACGGCCCCTTCTTACGAAACCAACTACACCCTCGACGATGCCATGGGTAAGAACGGTTGGGGGCAGGGTTATTCGTTCCCGTGTTTGTTTAAGACCCATCCTCAATCCCTCCCGAAGGGAGGGAAGTCTGACCTTTGGATTCTCATCAGCGAGACGGGTGTTGATGGCAATTACTGTGCTTCGCGCCTGCTGAATGAGCATGATGGCAGTTATAAAATAGGTTTCCCGCAGGAAGGCGAGTGTAATGGCATCGGTTCTGTCACACCTGCGATAGCACTCCCAGGCTATACGCCCTGGCGCACACTTACCGTTGGAACACTGAAAAATATTGTGGAGACCACCGTCGCCAATGACCTCGTAGAACAGAAATATGCTCCTTCTAAAGAGTACACCTATGGCAAGGGCTCGTGGAGTTGGATTATCGGCATGGATCCTTCGTGCAACTACGATGAACAATGCCGCTACATTGATTTCTCCGCACAGATGGGATATCGTTCCGTTCTCGTGGATGCTTGGTGGGACAAACAGATAGGCTATGAGCGTATGGCGCAGTTGGCAGCCTATGGCCGTCAGAAAGGTGTAGGCCTTTTCCTCTGGTATAACTCCAACGGCAAATGGAATGATGCTCCCCAGACACCCAAGGGCATTATGGACAACAGTCGCTTGCGTCGCAAGGAGATGCAATGGATGCAGCAGAATGGTATCCTGGGCATTAAGGTCGATTTCTTCGGCGGTGACAAACAGCAGATGATGCAACTCTATGAGGATATCCTCAGCGATGCCAACGATTTCGGTCTGCAGGTTATCTTCCACGGTTGCACGCTGCCCCGTGGCTGGGAGCGGATGTATCCCAACTATGTGGCATCCGAGGCTGTACTGGCTAGTGAAAATCTCCATTTCTCTCAGGGTATGTGCGATGCTGAGGCCCGCAATGCCTGCACCCATACCTTTATCCGCAACACTGTGGGCTCTATGGATTTCGGTGGCAGCGCACTCAATAAGTTCTATGGTGCCGACAATCAGCATGGCTCGCAGCGTCGTACCAGTGATGTCTTTGCCTTGGCCACCGCCGTGCTCTTCCAGAGCAGTGTGCAGCATTTTGCCATGGCACCCAACAACCTTACCGATGCTCCCGCCTGGGCCATCGACTTTATGAAGCAAGTGCCCACCACGTGGGACGAAATCCGTTTCATTGATGGTTATCCCGGCCGTTATGCCATTTTTGCCCGCCGTCATGGCGACAAGTGGTTCGTGGCAGGTATCAATGCCGACGAGCAGCCTTTGAAGAAGACCGTTTCCCTCCCGATGATTGCCGCCGGCAGCTCGTTACAGGTCTATAGTGACGATGCAAAACTCCAGGGCAGTCTGAAGACCATCAAACTGAATAAGAAACAACAGATCACCGTTACCATTCCCTGCAATGGTGGTGTGGTGATAACATCTGATTAAGAATGAGTGAAATGTTTTTGTTTATTCTTGACGTTCTTGTTGGGTGAAATGATGTAGATATAGATAATTATATATTTGCAGTTGTTATGGCTAGTCATTCAGATTTCGTGCTTTACATTGCCGACCAATGCAGTGGGGCAGGAGAGATTACAACGCGGAAGATGTTCGGTGACTACGGCATCTATTGCAATGGTAAAATTTTCGGACTCATCTGTGATGACCGTTTTTATGTGAAACCCACAGAGACGGGACGACAGATGCTTCGGATATTGGAGCTGCGTAAACCCTACGATGGTGCAAAAGACTATTTCTATATTGCCGACGTGGACGATCGCGACTACCTTTCCGAACTCGTTCGTGAGACGTGCCGTCATCTTCCAGCGCCGAATAAAAAGAAATAAAGGCTTAGCGAAGTCTCTGTATAATTGCGTGTATTCTTCAACATAAATAATTTATATGAAAGAGACGACCCTCCAAGAAACCAGCCGGGCTCATTTGTTGCGAATGACTGCCCGCAGGGTATTCACCGTCATACTCCTGACGGTTGTATGCTCCACCATGTCTTATGGTCAGCAAGACCTTCAGCATAGCATTGACAGCATTAAAAAGGTTATCAGATATTACGACCAGAAAGACAGCGTCCATCTGTCGGCTGTCTGCCGAGGAAACCTGATGGTGATCTATTATAATAACTTCATGAACGACCAGTATATGGCCGAAGTGGACGACCATCTTAAATGGCTGGAAGAGAAAGGCGAGTGGAGTGTCTATTATTTTATGCAGGGCATCAAGGTTCTCACCTTGATACATCAGGATAAAGTGCAGATGGCCACGCGTGAAGCGAAAACCATGATGGAGCATGCCCGTCAGCACCGACACGAAGGAGGATTGGCACTGGCCTACGTGGGAATGGCCGACATCTATAGTGCCACGGGTCGTTACAAGGAGGCCTCTGCGCAATATCAGAAAGCATTGGCTGCGAATACGAAGAAGAAAAATGAGTTGTATTCCACCGTGATGGACAATGCTTATATTATGCAGGCCAGTGCTTTGCAGCAACTGAATCAGAATGAAGAGCAGATTAAGCATTGCCGGGAATGGGAGGCATGGCTGCGTTCAGGGGTTGTGGGTGACGGCGACTTCTTTCAATGCAGGCTAGCTAACTGCCAGTCTGTTTTGGCTGAGGCACTTACTGCCCTTGGCCGTTATGCCGAAGCTGAGAAATGTCTTCAGCGGAGTGCCGGCTATGCCTCGAAGGTGCAGGATCACGGACTGACCGTCTTGGCCATGTATAATCTGTGGGCATCGCGCAGTAGCTACCACCTGGCTCGTCAGCAGGCAAAGGAGGCGCTGGCGTGTCTCGACAGCATGAACCAATTGATGGGTGGCGAGAAAGGTGCAGAAATGCAGCGTGCCGATGCACTGGTGATGCTGGGAAGAGGCAAGGAAGGTGCGGATATTTATAAGCGGATTATAGCTGACAAGGACTCAGCCTTCAGTCACAACATGACCAAACAACTCGACGAGCTCAATGCCCTTTTTCGCTTGGATGAGCTTCAGATGCAGAACACCCTGCAGCGTACCCGTTTTGCTGTTGTTTTCATCCTTCTCACAGCCTTGGCGCTGATAGGTTTCCTTTTGTACCGTTTCTTTGCCGTCAGACGAATGGAGCGCCTGAAAGCCAAGAGTGAGCGGATGGAGAGTGAACTGCGCGTGGCTCACGAGATTCAGCTGGGTATGGTGCCAAGTGTTTTCCCCGCATTTCCTGATCATCCTGAAGTGGAAATCTATGCATCTGTCACACCGGCAAAAGAGGTGGGAGGCGATCTCTACGACTATGCCATCCACGGCGGTCATCTGTATTTCTGTCTCGGCGATGTCAGCGGCAAGGGTGTTCCGGCTTCGCTCCTTATGACCACCGCCATCAATCTGTTCCGTGTGGCATCGAGGCAGCAACTGGCACCAGTGGATATCGCTATGCAGATGAATGAGACGCTTACTGAGAACAATGACAGCGGCATGTTTGTCACGCTCTTCATCGGCAAGGTGGATTTGAAAACGGGACTGTTGGACTTCTGCAATTGCGGTCATAATCCCCCAGTCATCATCGCTGAAGGCAAACCGCGTTACATTGAGATGAAGACCAATATTCCCCTGGGAATTGTTCCAGGTTATAATTATCAGAACGAGACTTATGGCTGCATCACCGGCAAGCCTTTCTTCCTTTATACCGACGGACTGAATGAGGCCAAGAATGCTCAGGGCGAACAGTTCGGCTATCAGCATATCATTGACCTGCTGGCACAACACGCCTTTACTTCCTGTCAGGACACCATCGAACTGATGAAGTCAGAGGTCAGCCTTCATGCCAGCGGGACAGAGCAAAGCGATGACCTGACGATGCTCTGCCTGAAAATCAACAATTGACAGATGCCTTCAACGTGAAGACAGGTATTCATCTAGCTTCGGGAGAATTTCTTGGGGGTGGGCATGCACGATGACGCGCCCATTACCGTCGAGCAGTACAGCCTGGGGGACGGCCCTGATATAATCGGAGGTCTGTCCGTTCACGTCAACGATGATGTCCCAGCCGACGCCGTGCTTTTGAAGGAAGTCCTGCAGTTTCTTTCCGCGCAGCCCTTCTCTTACATTGACACCTACGACTTTCAGTCTTCCTGCATACTTTTTTGCCGTGGCGGCCAGTTCAGGCAGTCCTTCGATACAAGGGGCGCACCAGCTTCCCCAATAGTCAACCAGTACGGGAGTTCCCTTGCCTACAAGATCAGAAAGATGCACGAGGTCGCCTTCCGGCGTCTGACCTGCCACGTCGGTGAATTTTGCCCCCTTCGCTAAAATGCTGTTACGTTTTATCATTTCCTGTATCTGCTCCCTGAAAGAAAGCTGTGCGTATTCAGCGTTGCGCAAGGGACCCTGAATGTTGTCAAAGACTTCCATGGCGCGGTCGGGGGCTATCTCATTGATATGTTCTTCCAATGCCATCAGAATCAACGCTTCCTCAGGTTTGTCCTGCAGAAATGTTTCGAAAACATTCATCTTGGCAGCAGAGTCGGTAGCATTGGATAAATCGGTTTTCAGTTTCACCCAACGGTCGTTGAGGGGCAGTCCGCTTACGGCGCGCCCCATGTCCTCATCCTTATTGACATCACCGGTCAAATGGATTTCACCCGGTTCGAGCAGGAAGTCCCTCACCTGCACGTTATGTTCGCTGTTCGAGCAATATAAATAAACATGCGTCGGTGCGGTCGCGTCTTTCACCACTACGGTGAAATTCCCGTTTTCGACATTCGCTCTGGCCAGCACACTGTCACGATGCCAGTAATCTAATACCTCTATCACCGGATTCCGGAAATCTATTCCGGTGAGGTCTCCGGTGATGATGCAGGAACGCTCGTCAGGAGTTTCCTGAACAATAGGCTGATTCCTCTGGCCGATTGCCAAAACGATATAGAGGACCATCAACACAGTTGCGAGGGCAATCAACAGATAACTCCCTTTGCTCTTCTTACCTTTTTTCTGGTCAGCCCGCATCTTCCACCATCCCGCTATCATCAGAATGGCGGCAGCAATCGCCAGAATCGAAACAAACACATTCATAAAATAGTAATTAAATGGTTAATAATATAGTCGTCCGCAAAAATAAGAACTTTTTCCGAACAGATGATTTTTTTTCGTGGAAAAAGCATGATTTTATATATTATTTCAGCATATTTTTCTTATCTTTGCACCACGAAACCTAAGAACTTATTATTACTTATTGATGATGTACAAAAAAATTTTTCTGACCGCTGCAGTCATGGCTGGCAGTATAACGATGATGGCGCAGACCTTAGCCACCAGTTATAAAGGGACATCCAACGGCAACCCCCTCAGTCCTTTTGTGTTCTGTGCCGACCCCACGGCACTCGAATACAACGGACGACTCTATGTTTATGGTACCAATGACCATCAGGAATTCCTTGCCAATGGCAAGAAAGGCGACAATACTTACCTTAACATCAAATCGATTGTTGTGTTTTCCACCGCCGACATGGTGAACTGGACATTCCATGGCACCATCGACACGCAGAAAATCTGCAGTGGTTGGGTAACGACCCCATGGTATCAATCCTACGGAGTTTCGTGGGCACCGTCAGTAACATGGCGCACCAATCCCGAAACTGGCGAGGATGAGTTCTTCCTTTACTTCTGCAACTCGAGTCATGGTGTGGGCGTGCTGAAGGCCAGTTCGCCCGTAGGCCCCTGGACGTCGCCCCTCAAAAAGTTGATGATCCACTACGATTCTCCTGGCGCTTTCCCTATGGGCTCCTCTGCGAATTTCGACCCAGGTGTGGTGGTTGATGACAATGGGGTAGGCTGGATTTCCTTTGGTGGGTTGAATGACAACGGTCAAATACTCCCTGACAATGCCCGTATTGTGAAGCTGAAGCCCTCAATGACAGAAATTGACGGTAAGGCTGTCCGCATTCCAGCCCCTTATCACTTTGAGGCTAATGAGCTGAATGTCATTGGTGGCAAATATGTCTATACTTATTGCTCACACTGGTCGCGCAATGATGCCGACTGGAATGCCTACAAGGCAGAGAAGGGCATCACGGCCAGCCGTCCAGGCGGAGGCACCATGTGCTATATGGTCTCGGATAATCCTCTGGATCCCAATTCTTGGGTTTACAAAGGTGCTTATGGCCCTGGGGTCAATGGCAACAACCACTCTCACCTGCAAAAATTCAAGGGCAACTATTATCACATCTACCACGACCACGGAAGTGTCCTGTTGGATGAAATGAAAAAAGCAGGTGCCGTGGACGCCAGTGCGGGTGATTATCGTTCTATTTGTGTGGTCAAGGCTACTGTGAATGAATCATCTTCCACCGTCAGCCCTGTCACGTTGAGTCTTGAAGGTTGTGATGCCATTGACACGATGAACCCCTACGAACTGCAGCAGGCTGAAACCATGGCTACTGGTGGTGGCATAGAATATGAGGACTTCACCAACATCAAGAAGAATACCCGCATCAGCACGCTGGGCAACGATGCCTCTGAGAACATGCAGGTGAAGATGGATGCCGGCGACTGGACACTGGTGAAAAAGGTGGACTTCGGCACCACGGGAGCTGCCCGCTTCACCCTGCGCGCAAAGGGAACAGGCACCCTGGAGATCCGGTTCAGCCGGAAGGGAGCCAAGGCGTCTGCCACCGTCAATTTCTCTTCTACCGAGATGGAAGATTTTACCATCGATGTTAATCCCGAGCTATTCAAGGGCGTGCGTACCGCCTTTTTCGTCGTCACGTCGGCCACCGATGCCTACATCGATTCCTGGCAGTTTACGGAGGCACAGCCCGACGGCATCGTTGAGACCGTGAGCAGCCCCGTCGTTCAGCAACGGCATTACGACCTTTCTGGCCGCCGCCTGTCAGACGTCGGCCAGCATCATGGCATCGTCGTTGAGCAGTATATCGACGGGAACGGTGTGACTCACCGTCGCAAGCGCGTTTCTGGTAATTAATTGTAACTTACGCAACTATAACCTATAACACAAACCGATATGAAAGGAGTTAATATCTACGAAGAAGCCAGCCGCTGCCTGCTGTGTCAGGATGCACCCTGTACGAAAGCCTGTCAGCATGGCGACCCAGCGCGTGCCATCCGCGCCATCCGTTTCGACAACGCAAAGTTGGCTGCGCGCTGGATAGCCGACTGCACCGATGCCGACCTTGAACTTGCCGAGCAGGCTTGTATTCACTATGGCTGGCCCATCCGCATCAAAGAGATGCTCCGTGCAGTAAGTCCCGATGATGTAGCAGCGACGTATCCCAGTCTGGATGTGGAATTCTGCGGCCTGCATTGCGAGAACCCGTTCTTCCTCGCCTCCTCTGCCGTCTGTACGAACTATGAAATGGTGGCAAAGGCCTTCGATGCAGGATGGGCAGGCGTTTTCTACAAGACCATCTGTCTTCAGGAGATCAAAGAAGTGTCACCGCGCTTCGATGCCCTGCATGATAACGGCATTCATGGCGACTTCTACGGTTTCCGTAACATGGAGCAATTGAGCGAGAACCCTGTGGAAATGGACTTCGACATTCTGCACCGTCTGAAGCAGCACTACCCCACGAAGATTGTCATCGCCTCCATCATGGGGCAGACCGAGGAACAATGGATAGAGTTGGCCAAGAGGGCTGAGGCTGCCGGAGTCGATGCTGTCGAGCTGAACTTCTCGTGTCCGCAGATGCGATTGACGGGCATGGGTAGCGACGTCGGACAAGACTCGGAACTGGTTATGTTCTACACTGCCTACGTAAAGCGCAACGTCAGCATTCCCGTCATTCCGAAGATGACACCCAATATCACACACATCAACCAACCTGCTATGGCAGCCTTCTTCGCCAAAGCCGATGCCATATCGGCCATCAACACCATCAAGAGCGTCACCATGGACGAGAACGCCGCCGTGTCGGGCCACAAGACCGTTTCCGGATTATCGGGTCGCGCCGTCAAGCCCATCGCCCTGCGCTTTATCCTCGAAATGGCTCAGAACCCCATCATGCGGGACAGGCAGGGCAAGCACATCGAGCTGAGTGGTATCGGAGGCATCGAGACGTGGCGTGACGCCCTGGAGTTTATTCAGATAGGTTGTGGCAACGTGCAGGTCTGTACGGCGGTGATGCAGTATGGCTATCGCATCATCGACGACTTGAAGCTGGGTCTGCAGCGCTATATGGCCAAGCGAGGTGTGACGCATGTGTCAGACCTGATTGGCGAGCTGCTGCCCACGTTTGTGCAGCCCTCCGACCTTGACCGCGATACCATTGTCTATCCCAAGATCGACCGCGAGAAATGTGTGGGTTGTGGCCGTTGTGAGATTTCCTGTAGCGATGGCGGTCATCAGGCCATTGTCTTCAACCGTGAGACGCGCCAGCCCCGTTTCGTTGGAACAAAGTGCGTGGGGTGCCACCTCTGCCGCCTCGTCTGTCCCACAGGTGCCATCACGCTCGCCAATCGTATTCCGAAAAAAGAAGGGCGGTAAGTAGTGGTTGGACGACTCGCGTCTGATAATGTCCTTTTTTTACAAGTCGGTTGCAAAGGTTTTTTTTACTTTTGCCAAAAATTTGGCGAAGGTTGTGCAACCGAATTAAAACATAATATATAATGGAAGAAAACAAGACGATGCGCTTCTGCCAGAGTTGCGGCATGCCGCTGACAGACCAAGTCCTCGGCACGAATGCCGATGGGAGTAAGAATGAAGAGTACTGCATATACTGTTACAAGGACGGGAAGTTCTTGCAGGAATGCACCATGGATGAGATGATTGAGCACTGTGTTCAGTTCGTCGGAGTCTTTAATGAAGGAAATGGCACACAGATTTCACGCGAGGAATACATCGGACAGATGAAGATGTACTTTCCTCACCTGAAACGCTGGCGAAAGGAACTGACTGTTGGCGACGCTGCGCCAGAGAACCCCTCCTTGGCAGGCGTGAAGGTCTTGATTGCTAAAATGGCCGACACACTGCCTATTACCTATATCTCTTCTGTAGATGAAGAAGGTTTCCCCTGCACCAAAGCCATGCTGTCGCCACGAGTCCGCGAGGGCATCAAGACATTCTATTTCACCACCAACACTTTCTCCTTGCGTGTGGCCCATTACAAGGCCAACCCCAAGGCCTGCATCTATTTTTGCGATGCCGAGGGTTTCAAGGGGATGATGCTGCGTGGCACGATGGAGGTGCTGACCGATGCCAAGAGCAAAGAGATGATTTGGCGCGAGGGCGACACACAGTACTATTCTGGTGGTGTGACAGATCCTAATTATTGTGTGCTGAAATTCAACGCCACCGATGGCCGCTTCTACAGCGACTTCTATCCCCGCAGTTTTGTAATTGAGTGATGGAGACAGAGAGACTATTGCTTCAACACGATGCACTTCACCACTCTCTGGAGCGACTTCTTCGTGGATAATCCCGCTTCAGGCCGAGTGATGCAGAAATGCGGCTTCAAGGATACCGGCACAGAGACCACCTGCCCGAACCTCTTCGGCGGCAAGGACCGTAAAGTGAGGGTCAGAAAACTGCAGAAAGATTAGAACGTCCCTTTTTTACAAGTCGGTTGCAACCGATTAAACTTTATTACCGAAATGCCGATACCAAAGAAGGAAAAATGATGTTTTTTTCATTTTTCTCTGATTTCGTGTAGTTTTTAGTACCCTTTTGCGTCTAATGGGCAAAAAGGATTCAAAAACAGTAAGACAATGAACGTTTTAGAACAACAGTTTGCGCAAACCGTAAAAGAACAAAAGAGCACCATCTACACCGTGTGCTACATGTTCTCACAGGATGCCGACGAAGTGAACGACCTGTTCCAGGAGGTACTAGTCAATCTTTGGAAAGGTTTCGAAAGCTTCAAGCATCAAAGTAACATCAGAACGTGGATCTATCGCGTCGCCCTCAACACCTGTATCTCTGTCGACAGAAGGAAACGGCGCTCGGCAGAAGTCCGGCTGACAATGGACATCAACCTCTTTGAAGACCGCGATGAGGACACCAAGCAAGTGGATATGCTCCATAAGCGGATCTCGAAATTGCAGCCCTTCGACCGCGCGATCGTCCTGCTCTGGCTCGAGAACCTATCGTACGAGGAGATCGGACAGATTGTCGGCATCAGCACTAAAAACGTCAGTGTTCGCCTGTTTAGAATCAGAGAGCAATTAAAACAAATGTCAAACGATTAAAAAATTACCCATTATGAACGTTTCAAATAAACAAGAGCAAAATGAGTTTACTCATTCTGCCGAGTGCGAGAAAGGTGCAACGAAGTTTAACAACGAATTTCAGAACACTCAGACAGATATGGAGTTAGAGAATATGCGTCAGCAGATGAATACGCTGAAGAAGAAACTGGAAAAGCAGGAGATTGTGAACGACCGCATGATCCGCCATTCGATGAAGAAAACTGCTGGTAACATCAGTCGCAGGTATTACGTGATTATGGCAGTTTGCTTGTTGATGATTCCTTATGGTTATTGGGCATTCGTCATGCTAAACGGCTTTTCCATTCCATTCTGGATTTTCACCTGCATCGTTATGCTGGTTAGCGGAGGAGGCACCTATTATAATAGCAGGAACCTGAGCGATTCGAACATGATGACCAATAATCTTGTGGATGTCCGTCGCCGTATGGCCCGTGCCAAGAAGTTCGATGCCAACTGGCTCTTAATCGGTATTCCTCTCATTATCGTTTTTCTTGGCTGGTTTATGTATGAGTCTTATCTGCTTCATCAAGATGCCTTTTTCAATGGACTCTTCTGGGCTGGATGTATCGGAGGCGTCATTGGAGCCATCTGTGGATTCTCACTCCACTTCAGGACTCAGCGTCAGTATCAGGAGATTATCGACCAGATTAACGAAGTGACCGAATAGCTATGTAGCAAGTCGCATAATGTCCATTTTTTACAAGTCGGTTGCAAGCGGTATACGTACCTTTGCAACCGATTTTTAATTGATGGAGATAATACGGAGCATAAAGCACTTGCCATGATTGACATTCAGAACGGGAAAACCACCGGATAGCAAAAGTTTTTAACAATTTCAACGCCACCAAGAGTAAATACTAAGGCACGGTAGTCGGTAAGGAGGCTATTGGACGTATGTCGGATTAAGAAACATCTTTATTTATGAGGCCGGTTTCAAAAATAGTTGTTATCTTTGTGCAGTAAAAGAAAAGTTGCTGAAACCCTATGGGAACCAGGCTTCAGGCTGAATGGAATGATCATCGGGCAAATTATTTTTCCTGTTTAATGTAAGTTTTTTGTTTCCTCTGCGACTAATAGAGCAAAACGTTTAATTAATCAGAGGAGACAAAACAATGAAAAGAACAGTGATGATGGTGGCGATGGCATTATTCATGTCGGTGACCACAAAGATGTTTGCATGGACGGGAAACTGTAAGTACCAGTACGATTACAAGAACCGGCTTGTGAAGAAAGAACTGATGAAATGGAGCGAGCGGGAATCAAAGTGGGAGGAAAGCCTGTGCTGGAACTACACATACAATGAGGATGGGCTGACAGTGGTTGAGTTGAATAAGTGGAATGCTCAAACAAAATCGTTTAGCCAGCCTGTGAACAAAATGGTGTATCGTCATCAAGAAGGTCATGTATCTCTTTTGGAAGTCTATATTTGGAACAAGACGGCAAAGGAATTTGTTCTTGAAAAAGTGATAAATGCTTAAAGACGGCTTTTATGGACGAGCAAGAACAACAGTTTCTCAATATGCTGGACCAGTTCCGGCCTGTCATCAACAAGGTGTGCTTTATGTATGCCACCAACGATGAACCGCTGGGAGATCTCTATCAGGAGGTGGTGCTGCAGCTGTGGAAGGCATTTCCCCGCTTCCGTGGCGAGAGCAAGATGAGCACGTGGGTGTATCGAATAGCTATGAACACCTGCGTCTCAAACCTCCGTCATCGCAACGTGCGTCCGCAGACAAGCTCCCTTCGTCTTCCCCATGGGGGAGAGCCCTTCTCCCGACTGTTATACGATGACGATGACGAGCAGGAACAGGAAAACCTCCGCGAACTCTATCGGCTTATCGGTGAGCTGGGCAAACTGGAACGTGCCATTATACTATTATGGCTCGACGAAAAGAGTTATGAGGAAATTGCGGAGATACTCAACCTGTCGGCCTCTAATGTAGGTGTGCGCATCAACCGCATTAAGGAAAAACTAAGGAGAATTAAGCATTAAGCATTAAGTATTATGGAACTTGAAGAATTAAAAATAAAGTGGAACAAGGTGGATGAGCGTTTGGCCGCCACCGAAGTGATGAACCGTAAGATGGAGAAGGAACTCATTGAAATGAGAGCCCGCAGTTCTTACGACTATGTATGGCGAACAAATATTTTCAACATACTTATATATATTGTCATAGCAATCGCGGTATTGCCTGTCATCAAGACCTATTTCTCTGTGGCCAGTCTGTGGGTGGTGGTTATCTCTTTGCTGATAGGTTTGAGTTTTTCTGTCTATTCATTGTGGCTACTCTCGAGGATGAAGTTCGACGGTGCCGTCAGCGAACAGATCCGGCTGGCTTCTAAACACCGCCGTTTCTATCTGTTGTTTAATCGTAAGATAGGTTTCCTGGTAGGCATTGGTACCATTGCGGTGGTCCTTGCCATCGAGAGCGCCTACACGTGGCAGAGCATTTTGCTCATTGGCGGCTTTATCCTGCTTTCCTTGCTGATAACCTATCTGCCCAGCAAGCGTTTCGATGAAGAAATGAAGAATATCGAGAAAGAACTAGCTGAACTGGAAATGTAGCAACGAATGTCTGTTTTTTACAAGCCGGTTGCAACTTTTTGATGTAATTTAGCCGTCAAAATAAATGTGATGGCTTATGAAAGAATATGAAATCAGAAATGAAAGAGTGGAAGAGCAGCGGGAGGTGGAGAACCTCATCCGCGAGTCGTTCTGGAATGTCTATCGTCCCGGCTGTCTGGAGCATTACGTGATGCATTGCCTGAGAAAAGACCCCGCCTTTATCCCCGAGCTGAACTTCGTAATGACGGCAGAAGGAAAACTTATCGGACAGTGTATGTGCATGCGGGCTGTCATCAAGGCTGATGACGGGCGTGTGATTCCCATCATGACACTCGGTCCCATCAGTATTCATCCTGACTGCCAGCGGCAGGGCTACGGCAAGGCTTTGCTCGACCATACCTTGGAACGTGCTACGGCAATGGGCTTTGGTGCTGTCTGCTTTGAGGGCAATATCCAGTTCTATGGCAAGAGCGGGTTCCGTCATGCTTCCGAATTCGGCATCCGTTACCACGGACTGCCTGAGGGCGAGGATGCCTCGTTCTTTCTTTGTAAGGAGTTGCGTGAAGGCTTTCTCGATGACGTTACGGGAGAGTATGCCACCCCGTCGGGCTATTTTGTTGAACCCTTGGAATGTGAGGAGTTTGACGATGAGTTCCCACCGAAAGAGAAGAAAAGATTGTCCGGCCAACTATGGTGAACTATTAAGGTTTGCGTTGAATCATGAAATTCCAGGTCATACCCACCCACGAGGCTTTGCGGCCCTTCATCCATAATTACTGGCACCTCCAGGCCATGGCTACCGATGAGGGCTCGCAGCGTATCATGGCCAATGGGCGTGTGGCTTTACAGTTCTACAGAGCGCAACCAATCAGTTTTGCCGACGACCCACGCCTCTTCACCTGCAGCCTGAACGTTCACGACATACAGTTTATTGATTTGCGCACCTGTAGTGGTCTATTAGATATTATTGGAGCAGAGTTCACCCCCTTCGGTGCCCATATGTTTTTCCCAATGCCGATGTCACACTGTGTGGGCAGTCATCTGAAGCCCGATGATCTGGGCGACCGTGAGTTCTGCGAACTGGAGGAGCGTCTGTTAGGTACCACCGACGAAAAAGCATGCTATGCGTTGTTAGATGATTTCTTTTTTCGTAGTCTGCTGAAGAACGCTGGCGACGGGCTGAATGTCCGCCGTCTGCAGAGCGTTTTTCATCTTGCCGAGAGTCAGCAAGTATCTGCCGGGAATATTCTCACTACGGCTGATTTGGCTAATGAAGCCTGTCTCAGTTCCAAACAGTTCGGACGCATTTTCCAAGAGTATGTGGGATTGAACCCCAAGTCCTATTTGCGTCTGTTACGGTGTCATGCTGCCGTGCTTGCCTTGCAGAACAAACGCCCCAACCAGACGCTTACCGAAATTGCATGGAGTAGCGGCTATTATGATCTTTCGCACATGACTTCCGACTTACTGCAAATTCATGGTACTACGCCCTCCGAGGTCCTCGCCACAATCCGGCAACGCCATTCCCATACGATCCTGTCACAAGCCTTTCAACCTGTCTTCAGCCATGTAATGAAGAAACTCATCCGAATGGAGAATCTGATATAGTTAATTGTTAAACTCTTTTAAAACTTTCGTTTTTCTTAGTACTTTGTATTGCAAGGTACTATTATTTTGCATATATTTGTGGCGTGAAAGGGTGACTGGTGGCCACAGTCTTGCCTTTCTGCAGTTATCGCGAGACTGCTAAAGTGTTTAATTTCAAAGGTTTAACAACTATGAATATTGATAATGCAAAGTCGCAGATGCGTAAGGGAATGCTGGAATATTGCATCTTGTTGCTGCTTAAAAAGCGGCCTGCCTATGCATCTGACATCATCCAGCAACTGAAGGAAGCGGAACTGCTGGTGGTGGAAGGAACGCTCTACCCGCTGCTGACTCGGCTGAAAAACGACGGGTTGCTGCGCTATGAGTGGCAGGAGAGCACGCAGGGACCTCCCCGCAAGTATTATGCCCTGACGGATGATGGGCATCTTTTTCTTAACGAACTCGATCAGGCATGGACAGAAATTGCCCATACCGTGGGAGTCTTGAAGTCTAAAACTGACCTTATTAAATAGAATCATTGTATGAAAAAGAACATAACGATTAACCTTTTCGGACAACTCTACAACATCGACGAGGATGCCTACGAGTTGCTGAACAACTATGAGGAGAGCTTGCGCCATCATTTCAGCAAACAGGAGGACGGGGCAGAAATCTTCAACGACATTGAGGCCCGCATTGCCGAACTGCTCTCGGAACAGAAGGCAAAGGGCGTGGAGGCCATTTCCATTGAACACGTGCAGGAAATCATCAAGCGGATCGGCGCGCCTGAAGAAATTGACCGTGAAGAAGCTGAACTTTCAGATGGTGAACAGGTATCTCAGAAAGCTTCTGCACCGAAACGGCTCTATCGCGATATGGAGAACAGAATGGTGGCAGGCGTGCTGGCAGGCTTTGCCAATTATTTCGGTGGTGACCGTACTTGGTGGCGCATCGGTTTCGTACTGATCTGCATCCCGTTGTTCGGGTTCTTCAAGTTATTTCATATCGGTTTTATGAACTTAGGTCCTGTCATCGCCTATGTAATACTTGCCATCTTGTTGCCATCGGCTGCCACACCTGAAGACCGGCTGAGGATGAAGGGGAAGGAGATCACCCCCCAGACTTTGGCCAACGAGGTGACCAATGAGGCCCAGCAGAAGATGAATGCAGCCACCGGCACCGACTACCACAGGAATGCCAGGGGCTGCGTGGCAGGATTCTTCAGCATCTTGGTGGCCATGTTCCAGCTGATACTGATTATTGTCTGTTCGGTAGCCTGTGTGGCCATTCTCTTTATGCTGTTGCGGCTGTATATCGTTCCGCAGGCAATCATAGGAGAATATTTCCGGGAGGAGCAACTGGAATTGATGCAGCATCCGGAGTTGTTCTGGACGCTCGGTGTCTGTGCCTTGGTGGCTTGTCTTATTCCCATTTATTGTGCGGTGCATGGCCTGATGAAAAAAACGGGTAGGATAGGTTCTATGGGAATCTTGCAGCGCGTGTTCTGGCTGCTGTTATGGCTGGCTGCCGTAGGCGGTTGCATCTTTGCCATGAAGAAGATTTCCGATCTGGAAATCGCCATCAGCAACCAAAACTACCAGTCGCATATCCATGTACAGGACGGCATGAAGGATGGATTCTATTTCCACGATGAGGAATGGAAATATTATCAGGACAACCACTGGAAACTGCTGAAGGCCGAAAACTGTCTCAGCCGCCGTTATACGAACAGCGGGAAATACTTCACGGGCGACCGTCGGGTGCGCTATCTGGATGCCTACGACCCCAGCGGTAATCTGCTCTTCCAGGCTGAGCGCACCGAAAAGAAGGCTCCCGGCCATTATCGGCTGACGTGTAATGCCAGGGCCGACAATTGGGGCGCCTTCATCTATGCCGAGACGGCTATGGGCCGTGACTCTATCTCCATCACGCCGCTGGGCAATGAGGGCGGTAACATCTGGCAGATGGCCGTCGACTATGTGGCCAGAGTTTCCGATGCGGAAATTAACACGACGGAGAAAGGTCACTTGATGAAGCGTATCTCAGAGGCTAACAACGGTAACGGGTTTGGTTGGACCCAAACCATCCTGAAGGATGTCGAGGTAGGTCCGGACAGTCTGGTGCGCTATGGCATCTATGCTGACTCCGAACTGTCGGTATCCAATGCCAACAGGTTCCATTGGTTCTCTGCCACCGATTTCAAGTTGGAGCCGTTGGAGTAACGAATCGGGCTTGCTTTTCGGAAAACGTATCCCTTACTTTCGCCAATGTCTCATTTTGGCGGAAGTAGGGGATTTCTTTACTTATTTATACGCGCGGAAACGGGAGAAATGCTTATCTTTGCATAAGATAAGTTGCACTCGGCAATTTGAAAGTGAACTTTCATTGCGCTCGTTTGCATGATCTTTGCCAAAGATTAAAAACCTAAAAGATGATAAAGAACATTTTTGCCGTACTGCTATTTCTTGCTCTCTGTACTAGTGTAGGGGCTCAAGAGAAGACCATGACTTCACCTGACAAGCGTATAGAAGTTAAACAAGTGAATTCCGGTTTCGATGTTTTCCATGGTGGGAAATTGGTGTTGAGCATGTCAACAGCCCCTCTCAAGGGAGGAAACAGGATGGAAGGTCCTAAGCGCCTTCTTGTCAGCTATGATATGCTGGCAGGCAAGCGTCTGCATTGCGAGAATGAAGCCAATGAGTATCGTTATGAGATGGGGAAGGGAGGAATGAATATCGTCTTCCGCGTGTTCAACGACGGCATTGCTTTCCGTTATGAGAAGAGAGAAGGGAGAATAGAGGAAACAACCATCTACAAGATTCCTGAGGGCACGAAGCGGTGGATGCAGCAATGGACGGATGCCTACGAAGGTTTCTTCCCACTCTCTACCACTTACAAAGTGCAGCCCGTTCCTTCATTCAGCGGTATTTCAAAGTCGGCAGAGGGCTATAACAACCGTTGGGGATTCCCTGCCTTGCTCGAACCCGTTGACGGCACGTTTGTGCTGCTCACGGAGGCGAATATCGGGCGCGGGCAGAGTGCTGCCTGTCTCTATAATGACGGGGAGAACTATCGAGTGACTCCGGCTGAGAGTGATGGCGGCAGCAAATTCTTCACTCTTCACTCTTCACTCTTCACTCCTTGGCGAGTGGCCATCATCGGAAGTCTGAAGGATGTGGTGGAATCCACGTTGGTGACCGATGTCAGCGAGCCGAGCAAAATTGCTGATACCCGTTGGATTCAACCCGGTACAGTGTCTTGGATCTATTGGGCATATAACCATGGTTCTAACGACTACAATATCATTAAGCAATATGTGGATATGGCCGTCAGCCTTCGTCTGCCCTACGTGCTCATCGATGCGGAATGGGACACGATGAAAGATGGAAAAACCATTGAGGATGCCATCAATTATGCAAAATCGCAGGGCGTGAAGCCGATGATCTGGTATAACTCATCTGTGGGATGGGTGGATGGTGCTCCCACACCGAAATACCGCCTGAACAAGAAAGAGGACCGCGAGAAGGAGTTTGCATGGTGCGAGCGGATGGGTGTGGCCGGTGTGAAGATTGATTTCTTCTCCGGCGACAACCAGTTGAATATGGACTACCAGCAGGATTTGCTGGAATGTGCCGCCCGCCATCATCTGCTGGTGAATTTCCATGGCGCGACGATTCCACGAGGCTGGCAACGCACATGGCCGAACCTGCTCTCCACGGAGGCCGTCTATGGTGCTGAATGGTACAACAATGTGCCGACCTTCACCGATAAGGCTGCCCGCCATAATGCCACCCTGCCTTTCACCCGCAACGTAATCGGACCGATGGACTACACTCCGTGTACGTTCAGCGATTCGCAGCATCCCCATATCACCACCAATGCCCATGAGCTGGCTTTGACCGTACTGTTTGAGAGCGGTCTTCAGCATCTGGCTGACAAGCCCGAGAGCTATTTTGCACAACCCAAAGAGGTGCAGGAATTCCTGAGCAACCTTCCGACGGTTTGGGATGAGACGCGCCTTGTCTCGGGCTATCCCGGTGAATATGTCGTGATGGCCCGCCGTAGTGGTACCACCTGGTATGTGGCCGGCATCAACGGCACCGACTCCGTAAAGACCATTCCCTTGCAGCTTGCTGACATTGTGAAAGGGGAGCGTTTTACTAGGGCGTTTTTGGACCCCCCTCTGACTCCCCCGAGGGGGAGAGACAGAAACCTCCCCTCGGGGAGGACGGGAGGGGGGTGGGATATCCTTCCCATCGGCGGACGGTTGTCGCCGTCAGTTACCTGTAAGCCCCGTGGCGGCTTTGTCTTCGTCTTTGAGGAGGACGTCCATAATCCGATGCTATGGTCTGATGTGCCCGATCCCGATGTCATTCGCGTGGGCGACACCTTCTACATGGTATCCACCACCATGCACCTGATGCCAGGTGCTCCCGTCATGGCTTCGAAAGACCTGAAGAACTGGGAAACCGTGGGCTATATCTTCGACAAATTGACGGATTCACCGAAATATGACATGCAGAACGGGACAGCCTATGGCCGGGGCCAGTGGGCTACCTCACTGAAATACCATAACGGTAGGTTCTATGCGCTTTTCGCTCCCAACGAGAATGCGCCTCAGCCCGGTCCTCAGCATCCCGGTGAAACCTATATCATGACGGCTCCGCAGGCTTCAGGTCCCTGGACTCTGGTATCGCGTATGCGCCATTTCCATGACTGCTCGTTGTTCTTTGACGATGACGGACGCGTCTATGTGATTTATGGCACAGGTGAATTGATGGAGTTGAAGCCCGATCTTTCGGATGTCATCGAGGGCACCCACCGGCAGTTGTTCAAGCGTGAGGCTGAGGAGAAAGGTCTCTTGGAGGGTAGCCGGATGATCAAGCACAACGGCAAATACTATCTGCTGATGATTTCCCATTCATACGCTCCCGGCCATCATCGTCGTGAGGTGTGCTACCGTGCTGACAATATACTGGGTCCCTACGAGAAGCAGGTGATTCTGGAGAGTGAATTCGGTGGCTTCTCCTATGAGGCTCAAGGTACCATCGTGGATACGGAAGACGGCGACTGGTACGGCATTATCTTCCAGGATCGTGGCGGTGTGGGACGTGTGCTCACGTTGATGCCCTGCCGTTGGATTGACGGATGGCCGATGCTGGGCGATGAGAACGGTAAGGTGCCTGAAACGGTAAGACCGCTGAAAAGCGGACAGCCCGCGGCATCTATTGTCAAGAGCGATGACTTCTCATCCGACAAACTCGGACTTCATTGGCAATGGAACCATAACCCCATTGACAAGTCATGGTCTTTGAAGGAGCGGCCAGGATTCTTGCGCCTGAAGACAAACAGGGTGGTTAATACCCTCTATCTCGCTCCGAACACATTGACTCAACGCATGGAAGGCCCGCAATGCAGCGGAGCTATTGAAATGGACCTCTCTCACATGAAGGATGGCGATTGTGCCGGATTGGCAGCCTTCAACAGCGACACGGGAGCCCTCTGCATTAAGAAACAGGGTGGTAAGCTTGTGCTGCAAATGAATGAACTCTCCGTGAAACTCACCGACCGCGACAAGGAGGTGACTTCAAGTGAGGAGAAGACCATTGAACAGATTCCGCTCCACCAGCCGAAGATTTGGTTGCGCATTGATGGAGATTTCCGCCCGAGAGAAGGACGTTTCCCAGGAGGCCGTGACAATGCCAACTTCTATTACAGTCTCGATGGTTCCGAGTGGATTCAGATCGGCACCGCCAACTATCCCTTGCGCTTCGATTGGCAGCGTTTCTTCATGGGCACCAAGTTTGGTGTCTTCAATTATGCCACAAAGCGGTCGGGTGGTTATGTAGATATTAATCAGTTCACTTATCACAAGAAATAATATCAAAAACTAATAAAACATGAAACGTACAAGTATTATTCTTGCCTTCTTTGCTGCTACGACAGCTTGGGCTCAGCCACAGGGCGGCTTCGGTTTCGGAGGACAGCAACTCTCTGCCGAGCAAATGCACTATTCTCAGAAATTCAGTGATATCAACTATGCCGGTGATGACAAGGCTTATCATACACTCGACATTTATCTGCCGGAAAAACGTGAGAACGAAGGAACGGGGGAACGAGGGAACGAAAAATATCCCGTCGTCGTACATATCTACGGAAGTGCATGGTTCAGCAACAGCAGTAAAGGCATGGCTGACCTCGGCACCATCTGTGCTGCCTTGTTGAAAGCCGGCTATGCCGTGGTGACACCTAACCACCGTTCCAGCCAGGATGCCAAATATCCTGCCCAGATTCATGATATCAAGGCCGTTATCCGCTACCTGCGTGCCAATGCTGACAAATACCAGCTCGATACCACCTTTGTAGCCACCTCAGGTTTCTCTTCCGGTGGTCATCTCTCGTCGTTGGCTGCTGCCACTTCAGGTACCAAACAAACTTCTGTGGGCACGGAGCAAATCGATCTGGAAGGGTCGGTGGGAGCCTATACCGATTATAGCAGCCGTGTCAATGTGGCTGCCGATTGGTCGGGTCCTGTGGATCTGCTCCATATGGATTGCGGTAAGGCCATGATGATGAATCCTTCTCCAGAGCAGGTGCTGTTGGGAGGCGTAACAAAAGAGGAAGCGCCTGACAAATACCGCTCTCTGAGTGTTGCCACCTATTTGGACAAGAACGATCCTCCCATCATCGTTTTCCATGGCACGGAGGATAATGTCGTTCCCTTCTGTCAGGGTGAGCAGTTCTCTGTAGCCCTTCAGGATGCAGGTGTCAAGTCGGAGTTTTATCCCGTTGACGGAGGTGGTCATGGCTTCAATATGTACACCGAGGAGAATCTCGACCGTATGGTGAAGTTCTTTGATGCAGCTCGCAATAAATAACCCTATCGATAACTGAAAGATGAAAAGATTTCTATTATCAATCGCAATATTGGCAACCGGCCTGCAGGTCATGCGTGCCGAAGTAGATCCTAACTTCTATATTTATATTTGTTTCGGGCAGTCTAACATGGAGGGCAATGCCCAGTGGGAAGCCCAAGATGTGGGCAATGTGGACCCTCGTTTTCAGATGCTGGCCACCTGTGATTTTACTAATCCAAAGCGCACGAAGGGCAACTGGTACACAGCTGAATGCCCCATCGTCAGTCCTGTGGGAAAACTGGGTCCTACCGATTATTTCGGACGTACGATGGTGAAGGAACTCCCCGACAAGAAAATCGGTGTCATAGCCGTCGCCATGGGTGGCAGTCCCATTGAGATGTTCGACAAAGACCTTTACGAGCAGAAATACAAGGACAATTACAACGAGTGGTGGGCGCAGATAGCCCGAAACTACTATGGAGCCAATCCTTACGGCCGTATCATCGAGATGGCCAAGAAAGCCCAGCAGGTAGGAGTCATCAAGGGTATCTTGCTACATCAGGGAGAGTCGAACAACGGCGACGAGAAGTGGCCTGGAATGGTGAAGAAAATCTACCGCGATATGCTCAGCGACCTCGGTCTGAAGGCAGCCGACGTGCCCATCTTTGTGGGTGAGACGGAGTATGCCGATATGGGTGGCAGTTGCTCATGGCATAATCATGTTGTTGCCAAAATCCCCGAGGTCATCCCTACCGGTCATGTCGTATCAGCCGAAGGCATTCCCGGCAACGGTACCGACCCTTGGCACTTTTCGGCCGCAGGCTATCGCACATTCGGCAAGCGCTATGCCGAAAAGGTTTTGGATGTGATGAACCATCCTGAGGATTACTTCAAATACTGGACTATCGGCGAACGGCTCACAGGTGGCTTGTCGGCCTTGACTCAAAAAGAATTTGCCATCGTCAACGAGGCCGAAGGCAAGGCCTTCTATTGTCCGTCGGGTCGGCAGCTGGGCTATGATGACTATCGGTCGGCATGGGTTAATGTCAATGAAGGCTGCCTCTTCAAGGTGGGCAGAATCACCGGTGGCCGCAGTCTGCGCCTCATCACTACCGACGGTGAGGAATATCAGGTGGATGGCAACACGGCCTATCTGAATTCAGAGGCCCTGACGGGTAGCAGCTGCTTCGTGCAAGGCCTGAATGGACAGCGCGGCTACGATATCCAGGATGGTGCCGTATGGGACATCCAGTATGTGGAAGGCAAGGGCTGGACGTTGCTGAATAAGGGTACCGGCAAGTATCTCAAGGATGCCGCACATCCCGCTATGTTCGACGAGCCTACCTATTTCACCTTCTGCACGCTTACCCCCACTACCGGTATCCAGATCATTGAGAATTCGCCATCGGCCATTGGTCGTTCACGTTCTGGAGATTCCGTCTATAATCTTCAGGGTATCAAGGTAGGGGAGAAGAGCGATTGGAACAGCCTGCCTCGCGGTCTATATATCATTAACGGAAAAGCAAAGCTTAAGAAATAAATGAGAAACATCTTTCTTTCCCTTCTGCTGGCAGCCGTGGCAATCGGAGCCACGGCCCAGAATCGTCTATACGAAAACGAGTTCCCATTGGGTGACGTAACTCTGCTCGAAGGACCGTTGAAGCATGCCCGTGACCTGAATATCAAAACCCTTCTGAAGTATGACTGCGACCGCTTGTTGGCACCCTATCGCAAGGAGGCTGGTTTGGAGCCCAAGGCCAAGGCCTATCCAAACTGGGATGGCTTGGACGGACACGTGGGTGGTCACTATCTCACCGCGATGGCGATCAATGCCGCCACGGGTGATGAGGAATGTCGCCGCCGCATGGAGTATATGATCAGTGAGATTACGGAGTGTGCCGAGGCGAATAAGAAAAACCATCCCGAATGGGGCGTCGGCTATATGGGCGGTATGCCCAACAGCACCAAGATCTGGAGTAGTTTCAAGGAAGGCGACTTCCGCGTATATAACGGCTCGTGGGCACCTTTTTACAATCTGCATAAAATGTATGCCGGACTGCGCGACGCATGGGTATATTGTGGTAATGCACAGGCGAAGGAACTCTTCCTGGAGTTCTGCGACTGGGCTGTCAATATCACGTCGAAACTTTCCGATCAGCAGATGGAACAAATGCTTGGTAACGAACATGGCGGTATGAACGAAGTCATTGCCGATGCATATGCTATGACAGGTGACAGGAAATATCTTGAATGCGCCCGCCGTTTCTCTCATAAGCGGTTGCTCACGCCTTTGTCTCAACGGCAGGACTGCCTTGATAATCTGCACGCCAATACTCAGATACCGAAAGTGGTAGGCTTTGAGCGCATTGCAGAAATCAGCGGTGATGAGGTATATCATACGGCAGCATCATATTTTTGGGATATCGTCACGGGAGAGCGCACACTGGCTTTCGGCGGCAACAGCCGTCGGGAGCATTTCCCCGCCAAAGATGCCTGCATGGATTTTATCAACGATATCGATGGTCCGGAGACCTGCAATACCAACAATATGCTGAAACTGACAGAGGATCTCCACCGTCGTAATCCCGAGGCACGCTATGCTGACTTTTATGAGCAGGCCATGATGAACCATATCCTCTCGTCGCAGCATCCTGAGCACGGTGGCTATGTTTATTTCACGCCTGAGCGTCCACGTCATTACCGTAATTACTCGGCTCCTAACGAAGCCATGTGGTGTTGTGTAGGTACCGGTATGGAAAACCATGGCAAGTACGGGCAGTTCATCTACACCCATGTGGGTGATGCTCTCTTTGTGAACCTTTTCGTGGCTTCCGAACTGAACTGGAAGGAATGTGGCATTGTACTACGTCAGGAGACAGCCTTCCCTTATGGTGAAGAAAGCCGCATCACCATTACCAAAGGCAAAGGCAGTTTCAGCCTTCATCTTCGTTATCCTGGATGGGTTCGTCCCGGAGAGTTTAAGGTTGAGGTAAACGGCAAACCTGTAAGCGTCATCAGCGGTCCTTCTTCCTATGTCACCATTGACCGTAAGTGGAAGCGCGGTGATGTGGTCTCCATTCATTTTCCTATGCACGCAAGTCTTAAATACCTGCCCAACGTACCTCAGTATGTGGCGTTGATGTATGGTCCCATCCTGCTTGGTATGAAGACAGGCACTGAGGATATGGCACACCTCATCGCCGACGACAGTCGTTTTGGTCAGTATGCCAGCGGAGCCAAGTTACCCGTTGATCAGGCTCCCATACTCATTAACAACAATATCGAGACGATTCCCTCACAACTGACACCCGTAGCAGGCAAACCGCTTCATTTCACGCTTTCCACGAAGATGGTAAACGGCATCTCTGGAGAACTGCAGCCTTTCTTCGAGATTCATGATAGCCGTTATATGATGTATTGGCTTGCGTTGACGGAAGATAGTTATCAGCAATACCTCGACCGTCTTGCTCAGGAAGAAAAGGAGCGGCAGGCACTTGAGGCACGTACCATTGATAAAGTGCAACCCGGTGAACAACAGCCAGAGACTGACCACAAGATGGAGACCGACGGAAGTTATACAGGCAACTCCAACAATGTATTCTTCCGTGATGCCCGTGACGGTCACTCCTTTAGTTACTTGATGCAGACTGCTGGCCGCAACGACTTGAGTCTGCGTCTGAAATACTGGGGCGTAGGTGAATGGAAGACACATGAGTTCGACATATATGTTGATGATGTTCTGGTGCGCTCGGTGAACAATACGGGCAAGTACCGTATCTCCGAGTTTAAGTATGAGACCTACGAACTTCCTGCTTCCGTACTTCAGGGAAAGCAGCAGGTGCGTGTCAAGTTTGTTGCCGCCAAAGGTCGCCAGATTGGCGAAATCTATGAAGTGCGTCTTGTTCGTCCAGAGAATAGATTAAATTAAAAACCATCTAAAAATAAGATACGACATTTATGAAAACAGCAAAAGTATTCTTGATATTATTTGCGCTTTCCATCGGAATGACGGTGAAGGCACAGGATCCTGTTTTTGAATTCGTGATGGAACTCCGCGTGAAAATCGACCAGCCCTTCTCCGTAGGAAAGACACCCAAGGGGCAACGTACCATCATTCCCATCACGGGCGGAACTTTTGAAGGACCGAAGTTGAAGGGAGAAATCCTCAGCGGTGGTGCTGACTACCAACTTTCTGATGAGGCTACCCATCGCACAGAGGTGGAGGCCATCTATTGCATTCGTACCGATGATGGCGTGAATATCCATGTGCGCAATTGCGGTCTTATCACCATGCAGGAAGGCGGTTTCTATTTCGTTACTTCTCCACGCTTCGAGGCACCGAAAGACTCTAAATATAATTTCCTCAATAACGCTACCTTCATCTGCAAACCTGGTAAGCCTGTCGAAGGCGCCCTCTCGCTGATGATTTGGATGGTTAAGTGAGATTGAAGAATATTCATAATAGAATAATCCTTAGTTTATTAGAATTAAAGAGGCAAAGAAGAATGAAAGCAAAGCAATGGATGGTCATTGGATTCTTGTTGATGTCCATGGCAGTGAAAGGTGAGAACCGAGTGAAAATGTGTGATGGGTGGCGCTTTTTGTTGGGCGACGATTCATTGGCGATGAACGTTGGGTATGACGACAGTCGTTGGGAGCGTGTACGCTTGCCACACGACTGGAGTATCCTGCAACTGCCCTCAGAGAAAGCGCAGCCGGGAAACGACGGTGGATGGTATGAAGGCGGCATTGGCTGGTACAGGACGACCATCACTCCGAAAATGCTGCAGAAAATGGCTTGTAAGAACGCCAGTCGGTATTCACTCTATTTCGAGGGCGTCTATCAGAAGGCCACCGTCTATGTCAATGGAAAGGAAGCCGGCAGCCATCATTATGGATACACCTCTTTCAACATAGATATTACTCCCTATCTGCTTCCTAAGCAGGCCAACATTGTGGCGGTGCGGGTGGACAATTCGGCACATAGGAATTGCCGGTGGTATTCTGGTTCGGGCATTTATCGCTACGTGTGGCTAAAGACCTCACCAGAACTTCATCTCGATAGTTGGACCACCAGTTTTAGCACCAATGCCGACCGCGTGCTGACGGTAGCGACCACAGTTTATAATGATGGTGCTGAAGACCGTCAGGCACAATTACGGCTACAACTGGGAAACCATGTCGCGAAGGAGGACATCAGCCTGAAGTCGGGTGAACAAAAGGAGGTTACCCTGACGCTGAACATGCCTGAGGCTGTGCTTTGGAGTCCGACCCATCCCCAACTCTACGACGCGGCACTCAGTCTCTTTGTTGGAGGACAGCAGGCTGATGGCGTGGAACGTCGCGTTGGTTTCCGCTCCATTGCATGGGATGCGCAGAACGGATTGCAGCTCAATGGGGAGAAGATACTGGCCAATGGTGCCTGCGTGCATCATGACAACGGGTTGCTGGGCGCCGTCGCCACCCGCGACACTGAGTGGCGAAAAGTAATGCTGATGAAGCAGGCTGGCTTCAATCTGTTGCGCACGTCTCACAATCCCCCGTCTGAGAGTTTCCTGGATGCCTGTGATGAACTGGGTATGCTGGTCATCGATGAGGCTTTCGATGGCTGGCGCACCAGTAAGAAAGACCATGACTATCATGAGGCTTTCGACCGCGACAGTCACAGCGACGTCCAGAGCATGGTGCGCCGTGACCGCCATCATGCTTCTGTGGTATGCTGGAGCATTGGCAACGAGGTCATAGAGCGCAAAGACATCCGTGTAATCACCACCGCCCGCCAGTTGAAGAATGCCATCCGTCAACTGGATCCCGAACGGCGGCCTGTAACCGAGGCCCTCTGTGCATGGGACAGAGACTGGGAAATATATGACCCTCACGCTGAAGTGCTCGACATTGCCGGATATAATTATATGTTGTTTAAACATGCTTCCGACCATGAGCGCGACCCAGAGCGTGTCATCTGGCAGACGGAGTCTTATCCTAAGGATGCCTTTAACAATTGGAAGACCGTGCGCGACTATCCTTACGTCGTAGGTGACATCGTTTGGACGGGTCTCGACTACCTCGGAGAGTCAGGCATCGGTGGCTGGCGCTATCAGTCGTGGCCGCAGGGTGAGAGTTGGCAGAACGACCAGTGGCCCTGGCACGGTGCCTATTGTGGCGATGTGGACATCACGGGCCATCGTAAGCCTGTGTCTTACTATCGCGACATGCTCTGGAACGACAATCAGCAGATTTACCTTGCAGCTTATGAGCCTGACGGATATATAGAGCCCATCAAAACCACGATGTGGAGCACCTGGCCCACTTGGCGTTCTTGGAACTGGAAAGGATGGGAGCAGAAACCTGTCGATGTTGTTGTTTACAGTCGTCACCCCCGTGTGCGCCTGCTCCTGAATGGCACTGTGATAGGTGAACAGCCTACAACCGAGCAGGAGCAGTTTAAGACGGTGTTCCGTCTGCCTTACCAGCCAGGCACCCTCATCGCTGAAGGCTTGTCTGCCGAAGGTGCGGTTCTTTCGCGTGACACGCTTTGCACGGCAGGAGAACCTTATGCCCTGAAATGCTCCCTTGAACCTTCCGATTCGGCTGGTCGTGAGCATCAGTTCATCAGCATAGAGGTTGTTGATGCCGATGGTAACGTGTGTCCACAATCGTCCGATGTCATCACAGCAACCGTTAAGGGAGTGCAGACGATGGCCGCTTTTGGCAATGCCGACTTGCGTTGCACAGAGAGCATTCACGACAACTCCCATCCTGCCTGGCACGGGCGTGCGCTGCTCGTTCTTCGAGGGGGCAACAAACGTGGCACTACCACGGTCACCCTTTCCTGTGGACAACTGAAGCCCGCCAGACTGACTGTCAGTCAGCCGTGAATTATTTTGTTTAATAACCCAATTGATTATCAAAATGAAACACCGTAGCATTATTTTCACACTCATCGCCGTGCTGAATTGTATTGGCTCGATGCATGCCACAGCACAAACCCCGTTGAAATCTCGTATCGTCGAAGAAGGTGGCACAGGTCCTTATAAGGCCGTGATGACCGAAGTGGAAAACCTGCCAGAGCACACCGTATTCGTGCCGCAAGACCTTTCGGCGTTCAATGCCGCGAATCCGCTGCCCGTATTGGTTTGGGGTAACGGCGCCTGTACAAACTCTCCTTGGGAGCACTACAAATTCCTGAATGAGATTGCCTCTCATGGCTATCTGGTATTGGCTACGGGCTTTATCCCCATGGATGAGCAGCCCTACCGTGGTCCCATGTCGAAGACGGAGCAGCAGATTGAGAGCATCGACTGGGTTTATGCGCAGAATGCAAACCCTCAGTCGCCCTATTATCAGAAGATAGATGTGAAGCACCTCTGTGTGGCAGGTATGTCGTGTGGCGGACTGCAGACGCTGTTCAACTGTGCCGATCCGCGTATCTCTCTGTTGATGATTTGCAACAGTGGCCTTTTCAAGATGGAGAATGCAAGTCGTGCCGTTGGCGGTATGCCCATGCCTCCCAAGGAAAAACTGAAAGAAATTCATACCCCAATTATCTATATTCTTGGTGGTAAGGAAGACATCGCTTACGAGAACGGTATGGACGACTTCCACCGTATTAGTCATGTGCCGGCTATTGCCGTGAACTATCCCGTAGGCCATGGCGGCACCTATCGTCAGCCTCATGGCGGTGAGTTTACCGTTCCCGCTTTGGCATGGCTCGACTGGCAGTTGAAAGGCAATACGGAGGCCGCCAAGATGTTTGAGGGCAACGACTGCGGCTTGTTGAAGCGCCAGGGCTGGACCCTTGAGAAGAACGCGCTGTGTAAGTAGAGCGAAAAATATAAACACGAATTTTAAAAGATGACACGAGCAGAATGCCACCGAGCAGTATTTGAGCGTGAGCAGATGATAAACCTGTTTGATAAATAGATATTTCTTATTACTAATCCTATAAAAGTTATAACCATGACGAAGAAAATCAGTATTAGTTTGTTGGCACTTGCTTTAGCGCTGGTGGGTTGTCAACAGAAAGCGGAAAGTCCTGTCCTTACCATTGAGGGCGGACAAGTTCAGGGCGTAGCCGCCGACTTGGAAGGTGTTTATGTCTATCGTGGCATTCCCTATGCCGCTCCTCCCATCAAAGAGCTGCGCTGGAAGGCACCACAGCCTGTCATTCCTTGGGAGGGCGTGTTAGTTGCTGACAAGTTCGGGCATCCTGGCTATCAGTCGGTTCACTATCCCGGAGGCTATACCACGGAGTGGGGCTACGGCGAGGAATCTCCTTACAGCGAAGACTGCCTTTACCTGAATGTATGGACGAAAGCCCCGGGACAGGTGGAAAAGAAACTCCCCGTGGCTCTTTGGATTCATGGTGGCGGCTATCGTGAAGGATGGGGTTCAGAACCAGAGTTCGACGGTCAGGAGTGGGCTGCTAAGGATGTTGTCCTTGTGTCTGTCAATTATCGTTTGGGTGTCTTCGGTTTTCTCACACATCCCGAATTGACAGCAGAGAGTCCCGACCATGTTTCAGGAAACTATGGTATTCTTGATCAGATAGAATCGCTCAAATGGATTAAGAAGAACATTGCCCAGTTTGGTGGTGACCCTGACAATGTAACGATCTTCGGACAGAGTGCCGGTGGAGGCAGTGTGCGTACGCTTTGTGAGTCTCCGTTGGCTCGCGGTCTCTTCCATAAGGCTGTGATTATGAGTGCAGGTGGTCTTACCGTTGGAACGAATTCACCCACACCTTCACGTTTCAAGCCTATGTCTATCGTAGAGGCAGGAAACCTCAACAAAAAGATTCTCGATTGGGCTGGCATCAATTCACTGGAGAAGATGCGTAAGGCTTCCACCGAGACCCTCCACACCGTTGGCGGTCTCTATGCTGCCGTTACCAAACAGGAAGTTTGGATGCCGATGTTCCCGTTAGTGGACGGATACGTCAGCAAGGAAAGCTTTGATGAGGCTGCCAGGAACAATCATCTTGCAGATGTTCCTTATATGATAGGTTTTACCCGCGATGATATGGGTGATATGAGCGAAGGCATTGCTGCTTTCTGTTTCAATCGCGACAGCATTGGCAATAAGGCTTGGGCTTATCAGTTTGCCCGTCCGCTGCCTACTGACGGAAGGGAAAATGTGTTACAAGGTGCTTTCCATTCTTCCGATCTCTGGTTTGTTTTCAAATCATTGAAACACTGCTGGCGTCCATGGGTACAGGGCGACTGGGATTTGTCGGAAAAGATGATTACGGCTTGGACTAATTTCGCCAAATACAGCAATCCAAACGGCAAGGAAGACGGTGAATGGACTCCTTGTACAAAAAAGACACCGCAGTTTATGATTTTTAAACTCGACGAAGCCGACAAGGAAAATTCTGGCATGGGAACTCCCATCAAGGGAGAGCGCCAGCCATGGGCAAATGCCAACAAAAAATAACCATCGTGTTTTTCCCTAAGCCCCTCCTCGCAAGGAGGGGCTTTTTTTGTGCTATTCCCGAATTTCTTTTGTTTCCTGATTTGGTTAATTACTTGTTAATTCAGGCTTCTAGGTTCTTTTATTCAGGCTTCTAGGTTCTTTTATTCAGGCTTCTAGGTTCTTTTATTCAGGCTTCTAGGTTCTTTTATTCAGGCTTCTAGGTTCTTTTGTTCAGGCTTTTAGTTTCTTTTACTCAGACTATCCGATTCTTTCATTCAGATTATTATATCCTTTCATTTTGGCTATCATCTTCATTTAATCAGATTGTATGATCCTTCTGTTCAGACTGATTAATCCCTTTATTTAGACTATCTTATCATTCAATTTAGGCTAATTTATCATTC
>Ga0256404_1000524_pt1 | contig 99929 bp, 137 predicted proteins | sample RumenRJG_01DNA_FD_185990 | JGI IMG/M metagenome (GOLD analysis project Ga0256404, IMG submission 185990) | Bovine rumen microbial communities from Lethbridge, Alberta, Canada - RJG_01 | ecosystem: Host-associated > Mammals > Digestive system > Stomach > Rumen | place: Canada: Alberta...
GCAGATCAGGTTGTATTGCATGAAATGACGCATTTTATCATTACTACTAAGACAGGTACAAAGCATGGCCACGATGAAGTCTTTAAGGCTTTAAACCTCAAACTTGGTGGCAATGGCAGAGCAACCGTAGAAATTGACAGATCTGAGATGCGTCCTAAATATACTGTCTATTGTAACGAGTGTGGTAAGGTGGTTGGTCATTATTTCAGAGCTGGTTGGGTTGTTAAACATCCTGAATTGTTTTTATCTAAATGCTGTCAGGAAACCTTAAGAGTGGAGCAGAATTACTAATTGACTATATTAGAGAGGTAATGTAATGGAAAATGTAAAAGATAAAGAATATCGTGTTGTTAGACGCGATGGAGACAAAATTCTCGTATGTTGTATTTGCCAGTCTTTTTCTATGGCTATTGCTCGAAAGAAACTATTTGATCGACATTTTCAGTCACCTTGTTTCATCCAGGTAGTTAAAAAGCAAAAGGAGGATAAGTAATATGGTAATGGCAGTTAGAAATGCAGTTAATTTAGTTGTTGATTGGCTTGAGTTGAATTATTCTCCTTGTGATACAGACACTATTGAAGCCGAAGTGCAGTCTTGGTACGACCACAGCGATATCGTAGAACCTGAGATGCTTGCGGCCGCGGTTCTTGAATGGGGTTGGTGGAGGATGGTAGCATACGAGGACTGGATTGACGCTAAGAATAAATGGTTTGAAGAACCACCTATTCAGTATAGCGGAACTCCTAGCATCTGTGAAATTGAAGCTGCACAGCATGATATGATTTGGCAGGGGTGATTTGGCATGAGTATGTTGACAATTTTTGGCTTGTTAGCCAATTCAGCGGAGTACCATTATTTTGTTCATGATAACAATAGCAGCGTCAGTTTATTTGGCAAGTTCTTCATTTGGTATATTGTAACGCTGCTCGGCTTGATTAGAAGTGTGTGCGCGGCGATCTGTATGTAATACTTCCAAAGGAAGGTCAGAGATAATTCTGACCTTCCTTTATTTTTTATAAAATTTTTAATATAATTGTTTTATAAGAAAGAGAGAGGTGATACTCATGGAAGAAAAAATTTATCTTGCTAAAATCTATAGTAATGCTAAGATCATAGGCGAGCCTTATACTAATTCTAAGGGCAAACAGTATGTAAAAATTCATATGCCTTGTCCTCGTTGTGGCGGATCTGGATTGTATGGTCCCATTTCAGTTAATAATGGTATGTGTTTTTGGTGCGGTGGATCTGGGAATATTACTAAGGATGTCCGTGCTTATACTGCAAAAGAAAAAGCAGCTATGGATAATGCGGCTGAGCGTCGCCGTCAGAAGAAGCAGGAAGAGCACGATGCTTTAATCAGGTCTCGTATTGATAACAAGGATCAGCTCATGAAGGACTGGTTTGCAAAGCACGCCTTCAACGAGAATGGTATCACTTATATAGCCGCAGATAACGATACTTATTCTATTAAGGAAGATTTAAAGGCAGCTGGTTACAAATATGACTCAGTTCTGGGATGGCATGCAGCGGCTGCCGCAGGTTTTAAGACAATTGAAGTGGCTTTTGATACCATTTATGATTGGAATGTACTCGCGGCAGACGCTGAGTATAAAGTCGGAGCGGCTGATAAAATTGATGATCTCAAAAAATCTGCTTGGATTTCTGAGAGCCGCGGAGAATTTGTCGGGACTATAAAAGAGCGTCTCAAGAATTTAACACTAAAGCTGTCTAGTAAACGTGAAATTGATGGGATTTATACTTCAATTTTGTATGTTTTTCTGGATACTGCTACAGGCAATGCTTTTGAGTGGTTTAGTTCTTCTGATAAGGGATTAGAAGTTGGCGAGACTTATACAATAGATGGAACGGTTAAGGATTTCAAATCATATCGTGGAATCAATTACACTATTCTTACAAGATGCAAGGTGATTGTATAGGGTAAAGGTGCGGTGATGAATCGCACCTATTGATTTCTTGAATTATTTATGATATAATTTTTATATAAAGTAAGGAGAGAATAATTCTTATGCGATATAACAGAAATGAGATTTATGGTAGAATTCTGAAGAACATCGAGATTGATCGTGATGAATTCAATTGCGATTATGTAGATGAAAGAGATTTTTCTGATTTTCTTCCAGATGATTGTGCCTACGCTTACGGGGCAAGCAAGTTTGTTATTATTCCAAAGCATCGTGATTATGTGATCAAGATTCCATTCAGTGTCCAGACTTATCGAAATGGATATTGGGAAGGGGATGATTATATTGAGGATTATGGTCCTTTTATCCCCTTCTCAGGAGCTGTTTATCCTATTGAGGGCACTACTGGTTGGGATTATTGCAGAGCGGAGGCCGAGTATTACAAGTTAGCAAGTGCAGCTGGTCTTGGTCAGTTTTTTGCAAAGACTAAGTTTATAGGTAAGATGAGAGGTTTTCCTGTTTATGTACAGGAAAAGTGTGAGATGTATGAGGATGTCTGCCTCCATCATACTATTGCAGAAAGGGAAGATACTCTGAAGCGAGCAAGTTCATTAACAAATTCGTGTATGGCACTTCATCTCAGTTATGATTTCTTAATTGAATTGATGAAGAACGTAGATTTGCATAAGATTGATGAGTTGTTTAACTTTATCGAAAAGTACAACATTACTGATCTAAGATCTTATAATTATGGATTTAGAATTAAGGATCACAGTCCAGTATTTACAGATTATTCATCGTATGATGATTAAAAGAAAGGAGACCGAATGTTTTTTAAGTATAAGGTAGATTATTTCAATGAGGTAACAGACACAGATGATGTCGCTTTCGGTTTTGTTTATGGTGATAATTATAGTGACGCCGCAGATAAGGTGTATCACGCATACTTTGACTGTATCATTGATATGACTTTATATGAAATGGACGGCACTGATGACGGCATTCTTGAGTATGATACTGATTTTCACGATGATAAGGCTCTTTTCACTGTGACTATAGAGGAATCTAGTCCAGTAAAAAGCAAGAGTTGAAAACCTAGAAAATTTTTTATATAATATCTTATGTAAGGTAAAAAGATAAAGAACCTTCACACACAAAACATACAAACGAGATATAAGGAGAGAAAACTTATGACAAAGAGAGAAGCATTTGAGAAGATTAAGGCTGATTACGCTAACGATCAGGAGATGGTCGATTTTGCAGAGAGCGAGCTGGCGGCGTTGGATAAGAGAGCTGCGCAGGCGAAGGCTTATAAGGCAAAGAAGGCTGCTGCTTCTGATGAGCTGAAGGCGAAGATCGCAGCAACTCTGACTGGAGAGTTCCAGGATGCAGAGACTATTACTGAAGCTATTGCCAATGGTGATGAGTCTATCACTAAGGCAAAGGTTACTGCAAGACTGAGCCAGTTGGTTAAGGCTGAGGAGGCTGTTAAAAAGACTATTAAGGTTGATGGTCGCAGAGTCATGGGATATGCCGTTGCAGGTACTCCCGTTGATGACGTTGAGTAATATAAACTGATCTGTTCCATACCAAGAGGGGCTGATGAAGCCCCTCTATTTTTAATTATAAGGAGAGATATTATGGCAAAATTTGCTGTACGATACAGGACTGATAATTAGTATCTTTCTGAAGTCGATGAAATTATCATTAAATATCATCCCTCTAAGACACTGATTGATTTCTTAAAAGAGCATAGCAATCAGCGAATCATTATTTCAGTGGAAGACGGACAAGCTTTTTCAAAAGAAATGGGTGTGGGTATATTAACACTTATTAAGCAAAACTTAGAAGATCCTAAGAACTGGGTAGTGCGTTTACCAAGTTTGTTCGATCAAGAGAAGGCGATACCGGAAAAGACTTTCAAGCAATTACAAGAAATGAAGATTCCATATTTCTTCAATGATTATGTTGATAGATGGGATATCCTTTATGGCTTATTTGATCTTGGTGTAACCGATGTCTATGTTTGTAACGAGCTTGGTTTTGAGTTAGATAAAGTTGCGGCGGCCGCGCACAAGAGACACATCGGAATTAGAGTTTTTCCAAATATAGCTCAATCCGCATGGTATAAAACTTCAGATCTAAAAAAATTCTTCATCCGCCCCGAGGATATTGAAGACTATGAGCCTTTTGTTGATACCTTTGAAATCTTTGTAAATGAAGACGCTCCAACTAATGTAGATCAGACTCTATATAAAATTTATGCAAAAGATCAAAAATGGTTTGGCAAGTTAAATGAAATTATCAGCAATTTTGATAATGAATTAGATGGCAGATTTACTCATCCACTTTGGGTGTCAAATAGAATAAGTTGTGGTAAGAGATGTCTAAAGGGTGGCCACTGCCGCATGTGTGATACCATTGCCAATCTTGGTGATACACTGAAAAAAGTTGGTGTTACTGTCGAAAAGCCTGATCCAGTAGAGCTGCCGACAGAAGAAGAACTTGATAATCTTGTTGATAAATATTATAAGGGTAAACAGGAACCGTTCAAATGGCCTTCTAAATAGAAACAAGAAGAATTGACTTCAAAGAAAAAATAACATATAATATTTTTATGATAAAGAAAAGAGGTATTATATGGCGGCAAAAGGAACAGCAAGTAAGCAGATTATTTTCAACAAATTAAAGGAAGTATTTCCAAAGGCATTTATGGAATCTGATAAGATTATGAGGATTCCTTTGGAAGAGGATGGAACATCAATTGAAATTAAGGTATCATTAACTGCAGCTAAGGATTTATTAGGCAATGTCGATGATAGTCCTAAGGCGGCTGCCGCAGATTTTAATTTTACAGATATGAATCCATCAGAGGGAGACCCAATTGAGCCAACAGCAGAAGAGAAAGCTGAGGTTAAATCCCTTTTAGGAGCGTTAGGCCTGTGACGAAAAAGCTGTATAGAGCAACTGAATTTCAGTCTTCCACAGGAAGGTGGCACGCAGGAGATTATAATCATGTAGGAGCTAACAGTAGTGCATGGTATTATGTTCCTAGAATGTTGAATATGGAATTAACTGATTATATACGACTTCTAGTTGATACATACCATGTTACTTTAGACGGATACTATGAATATACTGATGGGCGGCCGCCGCTTCTTTTATATTCTTGGAAAAATTATGATGATTGTCACAAATGGACATTAATGGTTAATCGAGAAGCTAAAAAAAGGAATTTCAAAATCTGAAAATATACTTGAAAGAAAAATGAGATACACTAGAAGATGGTATGACTTTCTTGCTATTGCCGTGTCATTTTCTAAGAGTGGGGATACTCCTCACTTATGGTGATGTCTTTCAATGGTAGGAAGAGCGTCTGATACGCGCTTAATGAAAGTTCGATTCTTTCCATCACTACTCCTCGAGGTCCTGACAACGAGGTTAAATAAAGTTCAGGCCCGTTTTGTAGGTGTCCGGGATAACCACCCGTTAGGAGCCAAAGTGTTTGATGGTCATAGCTTATTTTGATAAGCAACTGGTAAGGACAAGAGCCGTAAAGAAAAAGACCTGCGGCCGCCGCTGGCGCTTGAAAATTGGCAGAGTAGTGAGAAACCATCATTTTTATAGAAAGGAGACAATATCATGTGACTACTTTAACTAAAAGGAGGCTACATTTTATGTCTAGAAGCTATAAAAAAAATCCATATGTGACTGATAACTCAAACGGCAGAAAAGGTCATGGTAGACCCATGAAAGTTTATGCTGCGAAGAAAGTCCGTCATTATAAGGATATGCCCACGACAGGCAGCAGAAGTTTTTACAAAAAAGTATTCTGTTCTTATGAGATCTGTGATTATAAATGGAGATTGACAAAAGAACAGGCAATCTTGGATTGGCACGAAGAAGAAAAAGAATATCCTTGCTGGCATAGCTATTATATTCATAAGCCCAGCAAAGGTGAATCTTACGTAGACGAATATGGAGTGTTACATGTCTCATCTTATGAAAGAGTTCTTGAGGAAGAATACATCGAGGTGGGACCGCTGCATAAGAAATACGGAACTTTAGAAAACTACTTAAATAAATACTGGAAAAAATGGTATTATAGGAAATGATTTAATAGGGAGAAATCGTTTTCTATTTTTCTCATCTAATAGAGTTCCAAGAACAACAGTAAGGAGAAGAAACAGAAACGATGAAAAATAAAGTAATAAAAGGTATAATATGCGCGGCGGTTGGTATAGTAGCAGCAACGATGCCAGTTCAAGCAAGCGAAGCACCGGCCGCCGCAGACGTGGTATATACTACTACATATGTTAATGCAAGGACTGATTCAAAAGTAAGCAAAGATACATATGCTTTTACTCTTGAGCCGAATGAAGAATTAGTAAGACTTGATGATGGTGAAGTTTGGGATCTTGTCCAAATCAATGGAGAAACTTATTTTATTTATGATAAGTATCTTTCTTCTCAACCTGTTACTATTAAATCAAATTGTTATTATTCAGCAAAAGATTTCAAGCGAATGGGTGTATTTAATTGGGACGGATGGAAATGGACTTGGTATAGCCAACGAATCTTGCCTGGGAGCGCATTAAATATTCCAGGTCGTCATGTAGATGTTTCTGGATATATCTGTGATGAGAATGAGCGCATTGTCTTAGCTTGTGAATCATTAACAAAAGGAACAATAGTATAGACGCCATTGGGGAAAGAAGGGGTTGTACTTGATTCTTGTCCTACCTCTGGAGTAATTGATGTATATGTTTCGTGGTGAATGATATAAAAAGATTTTGTGCAATAGTCATATTAAACATATTTATCTTACTATGCTTAATCCCGTTCTTGATTTAAGGGCATTTCTGATGAAGGGGCTTCACGAGAACTTCAAGATTCAGAGTATACAATTATATATAACAATGAAATTCCTTTAGGAATTGTTTGTGAATTTGGCTATTGAAAAATATAGCCAATAGGCAGCGATCGTTCAATGGTAGGATGGGGGTCTCCAAAACCTTTAATCTAGGTTCGAATCCTAGTCGCTGTGCTTTTGATTTTCATAAAAATTTTTATTATAATTATTATGAAAGTTGAGGAAAGAAATATGATTTATTTCTTATGGATAGGTAAAAAGGCTGAAATGCCCAAAGTACCATATCTATACTGTTATAGGGCAAAGTCTTTTAATCAAGCAAAGTCTTTCGTTAAAGATTGTGTCAAACCTGGAGACTACTTGATTGTTAGTTCATCCAAAGAAAAGAAAGCTCAAAAATTCGTCAAACGACTCCAGAAGTATCACCAAGGTATAACTTCTTTTTTTGCTACACTAAACATAGATGTATTATAAGATCTTTTGATTTTTAAAAGAATTTTTATTATAATATACCTATAAGATGAAGGGAGAAAATGATATGAGCGTTGTTTATTGCTATCAGGTAACTTATGTTGACTATTGCGGTAGAACCCATATTTTTTTCTGTCAGAATAAGAATGATGTGGATCATCTGCGTGATAATTATAATGTAAAGGAAGTTTTTCCGATACGTTATGTTGTAAATTCTGATTAATATATAATAAAAAGACGTTTACAGCAAAGCAAATACTTTCTTTTAGATATGATAACAAGAATCATTAAAAAGGGTTGAAATAGAGAGCCGTTAAGGGGATCGTGGTAAATCGCCTTATCTAAGGAATGAAGAAACCCCCTAGTAGCGTCTTGATATGCTCCTATCGTACAATGGTAGTACGCGACACCTGTAATGTCGTTATTCTGGTTCGAATCCGGATGGGAGCTTTAGGTATAGGTTTCCACCTAAAGCCAAAAGTGAAACTGGTGTAGTATAACGCACTCATGAGTTATACCGTACTAGAACGAAAACTGGCGTTAACTGCGAGAAAGTTTGAGCTTTAATTGATTTCCCAAATTGCAAATCATGCGGCGCATAGTTGCAAACCTCACGCCAGAGGGGTGGCTCCCATGAGGTCTAGTATGGAGCTGTAGTCCAAAGGTAGAACACCAGACTGTTAATCTGGGTACGAAGGATCGTTACCTTCCAGCTCCGCTTAATAAAAGAACTAGAGTAGTTAGTCACACCAACGGGAGCGGCTATCCGAAGCTGAGTGATGATAACACTTGTCAGCGGGCGCACCCAATGTTAAGATTTGCCTAGTTCAAGCTTTATCAGCAGGCGATGGCTCTGTACGTCAAAGGTTAGACGGGTAGACTGTCGATCTACAGATCCGAGTTCAAGTCTCGGCGGAGTCGTTTATTACTTGAAAAGTAATAAAAATTTTATTATAATTATTATATAAGAAATGAGAAGTAAGCACGGAGACTAATTATGATTATTGGATTTATTGTTGGAGTGGTTGTTTGTATCGCACTCTTTGATATTATCTTTATGATTGGTGCTAACGCAATCAAGGATGCCATTAATCAGTCCCTTGGCTATGATGATTATAATAGAATGTAATATCGCTTTGTCGTCTAGTTCGGTTTAGGATAGTTGTTTCTCATGCAACAGACATTGGTTCAAATCCAATCAGAGTGATGTGAGACATAATGTCTCATGGTGTACCGTCGTGGTCAATAGATTCGTCTGAGGATACGCTTAACAGTGACCACATAAATCTAAACAGCTAAGGAGTGTCCTCATATGGCCCGTTAGGCAAGCGGCTAAGCCATTGCCCCTTCACGGCAAAGGCGCCAGTTCGACTCTGGCACGGGCTATTAAAGGCAATATCAACTCGGGGCGGCCGCGTTAAAGAAACCCGAGAGAGTTGATCTGGTAGATCCAGAGCTGGGAGAGATACAGCATATACCCACTACCTTGATAGGGAGTCATGACCCTTCGAATTTCGGCTATAAAATTAAAAGGGAGCCGCCAATTGCAACAAAGCCTTTTCAATCATTGGTTTTTTCAATAGCGAGGTATAGACCGTTGCACTATTAAAGTTCTTTTAATCAAAAATTAAATTAAAGGAAGTATAAACCGATGTTTTAATGATACCAGTTTGTGAGGGTCTGGCAAAAACCTCACTTTATTGCAGAGTAGACTGGAGTCTGGTACCAGCTCTGGCTCATAACCAGATCTACGCGAGTTCGAATCTCGCCTCTGCTATGCTACCAAGCAATAGCTAGGAATAGTTAAAAAGAACCTGCTGGCTTAAATCGTCCCGACGGCCATAAGAGAACAAGGTTGGGCGTCTTGTAATAGGGGAGGCCTAGGCTTGGTAATTTGTCCGCACTACCTGGCGGGGTATAAATATGGGACTAGCTCGCATCCCTAGTATAAATAAGATGCGCTTATCTCTTTCAGAGTCGCGTTATGTATGGCTCTTTTTAAATATATTCAAAAGAGGTAAAAGGAGCGCGGCCGCACTTATGGGCCGCAAATGGGCCAGTCGTTCAATGGGAGGACTCTACACCTGCAATGTAGTAATGGGGGTTCAATTCCCCTCTGTGTCCACTTCACTTCCTATTTTCGTTTGCTAGTTATCTAGGAAGTAAAATTAGAGTAACTGGCTATTTTTATGGACAGGTGGCAGATACGGTTATTGCGGGAGACTGAAAATCTCTAGGAGTTGGATCGACACCAACCCTGTCCACTTAAGCGCGAACAGCAACTTTTACAAGGGATTGAATGGTAATCAATTAAACTTTAATGCGCTTAGAACTTGTATCAAAGACGCTTACAGCAATTACTTTTATTCTTGTGCTTCGCGCCTACGGCGCTCAGTAAAATAATATAGGGGGCGTCATATGACGATTACTTTATTTATAACGATTCTTACAATAGGATCAATACTTAATATTCTAATGACGCAAGCGATTAAGCAGTGGTATAAAAATTAGGGAAAGATAGCTCCACCAAATATGATAGCACTAATTAATAGTGTAGTATGTGGGGGCGGAGTAACAGCAGTTGTTTATATGTTGCTATCTATCCCGTGGACAGTCAATAATATCATATGTCTAGTGTGTGTGATATTCTTTAACTGGTTATCAGCAATGACTTCATACGATAAAGTTATACAAACTGTTGAGCAAATTGGCGTGGCCCTTGGTCAAAATATCACTGATCCAGCGGAACCGAACGACTTAACGGGCGCCGCCGCTGACTTGAAAAATAAGAAAAATTAAGATATAATAATTAAAGATACTGATGATAACCTTTATCATTTTCATGAAAGACTTTCTTTCTGATGACGTGGCTAACGCCCACCACCTAGTACGTTAAGCTGGGGAACTCCAGGGTATGTTACTCTGCAAGGCCAGGTTGTGCTGGCCATTTAGTTGGCGTGATGGAACGTATACATCGAGGTCTTAAAAACCTCGGCCAGTAATGGATTGGGGGTGCAAGTCCCCTCGCCAACACGAAAAAGGAGATAGATGAAGGTCATGTCTTCATTGAAAAGGTAACTCCATTCGCCTTCTCCTTTTATTCTTTTTGAATGGAGAGAAATGGAGATAATAAATGATAGTTAATGGATATAAGATTATTGAGGATGGGTACTAGTATGTTCCTTCTACTAAAGGAACGTCGTTGTATGGACAAACCTTTGGGAAATTAATAGTAATAGGCAGCCCTTATAAAAGGGTTGGAGCAAAAAATACAAAAGCATAACTTATACAGTATAATATTTTGGGTCTGTAAATTTGGTATCGACAGGCATGGAAGATTCAGAGATAGCACGCGGTTGATGGTTAAGCCAACCTTAAAATTAACCAAAACAATAAACGCTGAAAATATTCAGATAGCTGCCTGAGCTTATCAGGTATCTTTAAGTAAGATCACTCTAGTAGCTTAAAGGTTCAATTACAGAGTTGCGTGAGGTGATTGACGCCCGCCCCACAAAGATAAGTCAAAGCGGCTTTAGATGGTTCGTCTATTGTTCACATCTATTGCGTCCATGAGATACAGTAGACTAAGCGTGTAGATTCTCTGATCGGAAATGTTTGGACGGGAGTTCGACCCTCCCCAGATCCATTAGCTAGATGTAATATGAAATCAGGCGGGGTGAAAAGGCACCTCGTTAAACGTACTCGCATGGTGGCTGCTCCTGATGCTGAAGGCGCCCTTCTAGTACATAATTTGACATACTAAGGAAGTAGTCTACGGACTGGTGAAACGATATATCCCCTTAGACGTGCGGTATCGTAACCGATAGAATTATGCGTAGTTTTAGTATTTTGAGTGTATACGATAAGTACACTACATCTTCTATTGAATAAAGAAATATTAATTGGAAATCCTAAAAAAATGGATATTCTGGTCATGTACTCATTTATGATAGAAGTATAGATGCCAAAGGAGACGCTGGAATATACCTGAGCGTATTTTGAAGCAAAGTAGGCAAGGAGTAGGATGAGGTGGGCAACGCAGTACCCATAAACGAATGTCTCGGCGTTGAGTAGCCCAAACGTGGATAAATACAATCTGCTTAACTATCCCAATTGGTAGAGGAGATAAGCTCAAACCTTATTTATGTCTCAGTTCGAATCTGAGGTTAAGCATTGCATTTTCAATAAATTTATTATATAATATATACATAAAGAGTTGAGAAAGAAATATGGGTCGTTGGTGTAATGGTAACATATGCGCCTCCAAATTTTGTAAAATAATTTTTATATATAGCGGGATGGAGCAGTTTGGTAGCTCGCGTGGCTCATAACCACGAGGTCGGTAGTTCAAATCTACCTCCCGCAACTTCTAGCGCAGTAATACCTGAATTGACAGGTTATATCCGAGCAGCATTGACATGCAAAATTCATGACAATGCTAGCGATTGACTCCGGGAGAGCGGTAGCGCTGAGGATGACTTACTCCGACAGGACTAATAAAGTAAGTAGAACAACCTGCTGCTGTAGATAGCTCGAAGGCTATGAAAAGACAATATTTGACTTAAGCATTAGGGACAGATGAATACTTCTATGCAACCCTATTAAGTCAGCCGTTAAACTCGGCAGGCAGCACTTTCAGAGTGGTCGTGTTGGGTTGTAGATGCCATTTATGAGAATAATATGCAAGCGCAACTAGACCACTCTGATATGCCCTTGTAGCCCAATTGGTAGGAGGCAACTGACTTAGGATCAGTACAGTGCAAGTTCGAATCTTGTCAAGGGTATGAACCGTCTAGAGAAAACTTCAGTCACTCTCTAGAAAAAACTTAGCCAAGGTCAATAGTAAGTCTGAAGTGCTATTGAATATTGTGGTGTGTAAAGGTTAGGCTAAATTGGTTAGACTCCGCCACATATTTCTTAATTAAATGCACGTCTTAGGCAAGCGGTCTAAGCCGACGGTCTCCAGTCCTTAGTTTACAGGAAACTAGCTTTTAGCTAATTCGAGGGCAGCACTCGAAGGATTGTTAAAACCGTAGACACCAGTTCAAATCTGGTAGACGTGACCACCTCCTTTCTTACTAGTGTTCTAGGAGGCTAAATTAGAAACACTAGATAATGGAGTCGATCCGGCTAGATGAGGAAGCTGTCCTGAAAACAGTTGGGCGCGATGAGCGCCTTGTGGGTGCAAGTCCTACCGGCTCCGCTTGGTGGAACTACCCGCCAACTGTAAATAAGGGATTGCAACCCAGTAGAAAAATATCTGACTCTAGGCTTAAAGAGGGTAAACATACAGCAGGTCGGGGATGCGATCGGTTACATGGCTGTTGCAAGTAAAGAAGAGAAGCAGATACTCGCAAGGGTGTCGCGGGGCAGCTCTACAGCTACATTCCACAAGCCCCATTAGCGTCAATACTCAAGTCTGGTGAAGAGGGGGCACTGCTAACGCCCTAGGCCGAGGAAACTCGACGCGGAGGTTCGAATCCTTCTTGGCGCGCTGCGACAAGTAGCTCAATAGGTAGAGCACAGTATATAGGTTGTCTAGACCTAGACACGAACAGCTACTTTTTTCTGGCATATGGGGCCTGGTGTTGTAGGTTCGAATCCTACCTTGTCGCCTGTCTAAAAAATAGGAGGGTTATGATATGAGTGGAACTTTACCTCGTTATAGACGTAAGAGCGTAATGACTGATGATTATTCTGGCGATTAGGTCTTAGGATTAAATGACCAGATTACCATAGTTGATGACATTGTTTATATCGGTGGTGTATCAACTGGAATAAATGTCCGTGGTAGTGAAGGAAAATCCGCTTACCAAATAGCAGTAGAACATGGCTTTACTGGAACTGAAGAACAATGGCTAGCTTCTCTACAGGCAAAAGATGGTCAGACTTGCTGGGAAAGAGCGCAACAGGTTGTACCTAATATTCTTTCTGAAGCAGGTATTACTACAGAAGAAGAATTTTATAAACAGATACTACAGAATATTGATACATTTTAATTTTCTTTACTTTATTCAAAAATTAATATATAATATATACATAAAGAATTGAGAAAGAAACAATCATTACCGAGGATCCTACCAAGTGGCAACAGGCTTGAGTGCGCGCTATATAGCCTGAGATTCCTGTAAATAGGGAGTAGAAGAGTGCATTAACCTCCCCGTGTTCTTAATTTGGCCGATTGAGATAGACCGAATGGATGAAGGTAGGTATATATCGAGATCGTAGTGTAATGGTTAGCACCCCTCGCTTGGGACGAGGTAGAGGCGTTCGAATCGCACGATTTCGATTTAAATTAAGTGGTCTTATTTGCTGTCGATGCTAGACTTTTAGCAGCAAGATAAGTGTAGGAAACATCATTCTAATATGATGAAAAAAGATGCCAACAAAAGTATCCAATACTACTCCGATCCCTAGAGCATCTTGGCGCGGGAGACGTCCCGATGACCTTCTTGGAGAAGCAGCAACTAGATACAAGCCTAGTATAAAAAGATGCCGCGCCGATAGACCGCAGGTTCGCAATAGTCTATCAAATTTTAATTAAGAAGTGAGTCTACGAAGAATAGAGGTTAGGCTCCGAAGGAGAATTAAAATGAGAACTATTTATGAAGCAGAAGATGGTAAGCAGTATGAGTCCGAGGACGAAGCAAGAGAAGCTGATAAGCAGTATCTTGCAACCCGAAAGAAGGAAGAACTCGAAAAGACTGAGCGGAAGGAAGCAGCGGCCAAGGTGACTGATGCATTTAAGGCAGCTGCGAAGGCAAAGAGAGAGGCTAATGAAGAGATGCAGAAGTTTCTTGATAAGTACGGCAGCTTTCACGAGACATTCCGAGAGGATGAGGCGAAGGACTTCTTTGAAGATCCAATCGATGTGTTCTTCAATCACTTCTTCTTCTAATGGCGCGGCGGCTGCTTGAAGGTACCTCAACCTTATCGTGAAGAGACCTAAGGCATGGTCGCCGCCAGTCATTGTTCCTTTTGATGGTATGAGGAACTCAAAGATGCAAATCATATAGGATAGATCTGTAGTCCTCTTGTTATGAACAAGTTGGTTAAATGCAGCACACTCATTCAGCCGAAGAAGGAGTAATAAATAAACGGACGGGTTCCACTTGACCTCTAGGAAAGAGCCTAGTTGATAAAATAAGTGCGTAAACGATTTCCGCGTTTAGCCTAGCCGCGGTTTTATAAAATAGCTAGGCTGTATAGCGGTATAGAATAGTGGTGAGTTCGCATGGCCTTGACCCATGAAGCCCCAGTCCGATTCTGGGTACCGCCGCTATTTTGGGGATTCGTACAACGGTCAATATGACTGGCTCTGAACCAGTAGATAGAAGTTCGACTCTTCTATCCCCAGTTATGTATATGATCGGAAACCATATACAGAATGTTTGCCTTGAAGGTTGCCCTAGTCGGGAATGTGTACACCCCTCTAAAGTAGTGAATCTAGATTCTTTGGGAATATATCCACACAAGGCCGGTTGTAAGAGGTAAACCGTATAAAACCTCTTATTTTGTTTCTATAGGCTAATAGATAGACCATAGCACTACAGATGCTAGAATGAGCGTGCAAATCGTTCTAGAGACATATGGTGATCGTGTCCGAATTAGCTAAGAAACAGATCATGATTCTGTCATATGTGAATTCGAGTCTCACCGATCACCCACGGGTATGATGTAATAGTAGCATTTACCCCCTCCAAGAATAAGGTGTGGGCACACATCCCATTATCCGTTTGATGTTCTTGTCGTTTAATAGTAGGATGACTGGTCGCAACCCAGTAGATCTTGGTGCAATTCCATGCAAGAACTTAAATAAATGCTTCCGTAGCCCAATGGAAAAGGCAACGTTCTTCTAAAGCGTAGATTGGGCGTTCGAGCCGCCCCGGAAGCACGCTTGATTTCCTTATAAATTTTAAGTATAATATATTTACAAAGAAATGAATTATTAGCTGTCTATAAGGTCATAAATACCTTTTGGAAAGCATTTAAGGAAGATGCTTCCGGCATCAGGTCAGATGATGTTTGGGTTATGGACATGCTGACGCGATATGACCGGATCTGCAACGAATACTCCGAGGGGCCGTTAAAAGAGTTCACATTGGATCTGAGCAAGACGTTTGTAAGAGAGCTGGAAAGACTGTTTAAAGAGAAAAACGGCTATTAAGGCATAAACTAACGCCGAAAACATAATAGTGCGGAAATGACGCAAAATTTTGCCATTTCTAGGCACTACAAGAGAGGTGGATAACATGGACGAACACATAAGGGATTGCAAGAAAAAAGCCGCTATCAAGCTGAGAAGGAAAGCAATTGCACTAAACGGTTTGGCTGAAATATTAAAAAGCACGAATGATTATGATGACTGGGGATGTTTGCTGGGAGAAATCTATGATGGGATGCTGGATTTGATCGATGAACTCGAGGAGTGCGAAGGATGAGGATTGCATTAATCATTATTTTTGTGATCGCAGCAGGCGTGCTGATCACCGTCATAGCGGCATCGGAGGCAATCAGTGTCGCAGCGGCGTTTATGGAAAACGATGTATGTTGCGGGAACTGTAAATATCACGTCCACGACGACAACGGCGACGGAATGTGCGTAAACGCAGACAGCGATGCGTGCGCAGATTGGACGGACGACAGCGATATTTGCGGAGAATGGTCAGATAGAGAGAATTAACGTGATAAATCTGAGCACATATCGGAAAGAATCCGAAGCTGTGATTACGCATTGATGCAGGGGAAGTACCGAAGATTGAGAGGATAGATAAATGAAAGAGACAACACTTTGGGTTTGCGAAATTTGCGGCACAAGGTACGACAGCATAACAGAAGCTGAGAACTGCGAAGCGGCACACATCAAACCAAAGAGGCTGACGAAAACCATGAAATTCCACCCGTATAAGTGCGGGGGAGATCCGATCCTTACAGGATATAAAGTATCCCAGTACCCTGACTGGATAGACATCGAGATGCAGGATGGAAAAACGGTTAGATACAAGCTCGATGAAACACTGAAGAGGATAAAATGAAGATTGAAAGGATGACAGAAATTGAAACAACGGATATCCAGATCGGAGACAGAATCCATGTCGGTCACTACACGGCGACCTGTCAGGACATCACGCCGAAGGGCGCAATCTTCCTCTTGGATCAGTACCTCGACCGGCCCATGCCGATGAACAAAAAGAACACGAACCACGGCGGCTACGACAATAGCGATCTCAGGAAATATCTCCAGAGCGACACCGTCCTGAGCGATTTCGAGGAGATCCGCCCCTACATGAAACCGTGGAACAACGGCGATCTGCTCCGGATCCCATACTACGGCGAAATGTTCGACAACAACGATCGCGACGATTTTGTCGAGCCTGACAGTAATGAACAGTGGCCGCTCATGAAAGACGCGCACAACCGCATGGCGTCAAGGTGCGGAGAACCCGAATGGGGATGGCTCGCGAATACGGCTCGCGACTCCTCGACATATTTCTGCAATGACAACAACGACGGCGGTGCGGGCATCTGGGACGCCTCGGACGTCCTCGGGGTCCGCCCGGCTTTCCTAATCGCGCGAGTCGATACTGGACTAGAAGGTCCACCTGATAAAGTCAACGGGCAATACGCTCTATGTGAGCCTGATGTGTAGGGAATGATGAATAACTTAATCAACAGAAAAGCATTGTGCGATTACGCACTGAATCAAAAGGACAAGAGCGTTACACCGAATGATATTATGCGGTTTCCTTCCGCACAGCCAGAACAGCGGTGGATACCGTGCAGTGAGAGGCTGCCGAAAGTAGGGCAAGACATACTGATGTCTGTCGGTGGGATGTACACGGCAGAAGGATGCTTGAGAGAAGACGGCGATTGGGCACAGTTCCGATGGGACACAATCCAGAGAAAAGATATGGTTGGTGCATGGATGCCGTTACCAAAGCCGTTCGAAGGGGGTGTTAAAATTGACGCACAGGAAGGCGCAACTTCCGACATGATTAGCAGGTAGGCGGCGATTGAGGCGCTATGGAAAGCACTTTATGAATACGAGGACGAGACTGAGCAGAAATTTCAAGCATCTGACGAATTAAATACCGATGATTGGTTTATGCACAGAATTTTTGTCCAGAACATGAGTGACATAGACAGGCAGACGATTCTTAATTTGCCATCCGCTCAGCCAGAACCGTTATCCGATGCCTATACGAAAGCAGTATGGACAAAACCAAATATCAGTTATCAAACACAATGTTGCAGCAACTGTCATCGCACTTTCATTAGCAGACCTGATGAAACGATACAATTTTGCCCTCATTGCGGCGCAAAGATGGAGGTGACAACATGACAGATGAAATGAGAGCGAGAGAAAAAGCAATTTGCGAGGTGGCAAAAGTCAAAGATATAGGCGAGGTGTCTGATGGATTCCACACATTTAACGGACTGTATGAACAGAGAATGATCCTGTTTGCGGTTCTGGTAAAGGCATATAAAGACAAAGCATGGAAATCATACAGACATGAGGATGGTGAGTACTGCTTTGGCGGCGGTTGGTTTATCGTTGGAATTGATACGCCCGAAGGCAGTTATACATACCACTACGAAAATAAGTATTGGGATATGTTTGATTGCGTTGATTTGCCGAGAGCGAAGCACTGGGATGGACACACCGAGGCAGACGCAGAAACAAGGCTTATGTCGTTAAAGCCTGTGCGGAAGAAAGGATGGTGGCAAGAGATAACAGCATCAGATTGCAGTGGGTATGACCCTACTCTTGCAGGATATGATGACCCTGTGGTTGGGTGTATCTGTTCTGTGTGTAGAGAAGGTTACGAAAAAGAATTGATGGGCGAAGTGTATTGGAACTACTGCCCTAACTGCGGAGCAGATATGAGAGGTGAACAGGAATGATTGAGGCAATCAAAACAGCCCTAGCCATCATCGGCGGGCTGACAGTCGCGTCCGCGGTGGCAATGGCGATTATTATTTTTAAACGATAAACGATAGAACAAGAAAATGAAAGTTATTAAAAGTGGTACTGAACTCCGTTTATATTCAGACAATCTTGAGACATTTGATAAGATTCCTGCGGGATTCTATTCTATTTCTTTTGGAACCATGACTGGATGGTCACTAGAGGTCGCGCCAGCACTTGAAGTTAAGGAAAAGGTATATGGAGTCAATAGCGACAAAGTAAGTAAGGTGCTTAAAGCTTTCAAAAGAAGCAATAAGAACCTCGGAGTTATTTTGTCTGGCGACAAGGGCATCGGCAAATCCCTCACAGCACGGATGATTTCTATTAAGGCGGCCGCCCTTGGATATCCTGTAATTATTGTATCGACTTATATTCCAGGTATTGCAAGTTTTCTCAATTCTATTGAACAGGAATGTGTTGTCCTTATGGACGAATTTGATAAGACCTTCGGCAGTAGAGATGAGGATTCTAATACTATAAGTGATCCTCAGACAGAGATGCTGAGTCTTTTTGACGGGATATCTTCTGGTAAGAAGCTTTTCATTGTAACTTGCAATGACCTCTATGGTGTATCTTCTTTCCTTGTAAATCGTCCTGGTAGATTTCATTATCATTTCAGATTTGATTATCCTACCGCAGATGGCATTTATGAGTATCTGCATGATAAAGGGATTACAGATAAAAAAATCCGCAAAGTAATTGAGTTTTCCCATAAGGTTCAGCTTAATTACGATTGTCTTCATGCTATTGCTTTTGAGCTTGAAGATGGTGGTGAGTTCGAGGACGCTATTAATGATTTAAATATTATTAACATGAATGCGCAGATATATAATATCACTGTATACTTTACTGACGGTGCAATGCTTAGAGCAAAGGAAAAACTTAATCTATTTTCAAGTGAGGAAACTTCGACCTACTTTTTTGATAAGGAGCATCGTGCTATTGGACGAATTACTTATGTTCCTTCTGATGTAAGTGATTTTAATGGGAAAGAAGTTCTTACTCCTAGCCATTGTACGTGGGATATTGATGATGATTTAAAATCTGCTTTGAATACTAAAAATAATGACTTCTTGACTCCAGCAGCACGTGAGAGCGCTGAGTTCTGGAGTAAGCAAAAACTTGATCACGTTGAGTTTATGTTTTCCGAATCTAGAAATTATAAATACACCGTTTGAAAATAATCAAAAATTTTTATATAATATATGTATAAGAAATGAGGAAAGGATAAAAGAATGGAAAAGAATAACAAGTGGAAGCATACTAACAGTAAGAATAGACGAATTACCAAGTTCGAGATGAGCAATGGTATTATGTGGTTCCCACCCGAGCTTGAGCACGGAATGCCTGAGCAGAAGAGAGCGTATCGGGCGGCAATAGATAAGAGATGGCGGCGAGCTATGGCAAAGCTGTCTACCAATAGCAAGACAGAGAAGCGGGCGCCACTTCATAAGGACGAGAAGAAAGCTAAGTAATATATCCTGGTTGTAGTTAGCTACTCGAAAGGAATACCGCAAGTTCCTTGAAGTATTTCCCTAAAATACCTCCTTCCATAGCGCGGCGGCCGCTATAAGTCCGCCAACTTGCCCGTTAATATAATGGTTTAGTATGCGAGTTACCAAACTTGAGATCTAGGTTCGATTCCCAGGACGGGCTTTAAAGACTTGGACAGCAAAACATAACATAACAACATAAATTCTGCTTTAAATAGTTGAATTGAATTGCACATGAGTCTTGACTTTTCATTTTCCTTTCCTTTCTTATATATGGAGAAGCGTTCAGCAATATAATAAAACAACTTTATGAAAATTCTTCCAGAACAAAACACAACTACTTGGTCAGTAGTTTCGCTTCTCGACATAAAAAACGAACTCTAAGGAAAGTGTTTTGATGGGGCGACATATAGTTGCCCCATTTTTTGACTCAAAAGGAGAAATATATGTATGCAGTTATTGATAGCCAAACTAACCAGTATTTTTCTCACAATGGAGCTGTAATTTTGTTTGATAGCATTGACCAAGCTGTTACCATTGCTCAGCAATTTTGTGGGTATGCAATGGCACGGATGATGACTGAAAATCTTGGTCGAATATCTGAGGTGATTGGCTTTAAAAACGCTTTGCAGATAGAAGAGTGGAATTATGAAACTACAGCCGCAGCGACTGTTTTATTTACCGATTTACAGAAATGAAAAATATTCAACGTAAACCTAAGCCATCAGCTGGTACTGGTTGGAGGTAGATGGCTGCTGGTGGTGTCATAGAAAAGATAGACATGGATGTGGTTCATGCAAATCTTTAAGAAAATTTAAACGAGACTACAAGGATAAGAAAGAAAAGGAGAAATTTAACTATGACAAATAGCTTTATGAACGCTCTGAAGAATGATGCTAATTTTACATACACTGAGAATGGGGCGGTAACACATAAGACCACAAACTCAGACGTATATGATATGTTTGCTCTTGGTGGAGCTTATAGAGACAGGACAGACGAGGATGTTATTCTTCTATTTAAGAACGCACTTGACGAGAACCGCGATCTTGCAATGAAGTGTTTATTTTATCTTCGTGACATTTTAGAGGGGCAAGGAGAAAGACGATTTTTTAAAGTAGCTTTTCATTGGTTAGCAATTAATTATCCAGAGATAGCAAGAAAAAACTATAAATTAATTCCTCTTTATGGCAGGTATGATGATCTTTATTGTCTTGTAGATACTCCTTTGGAAAAAGAAATGTTTAGTTTTATGAAGCATGAAGTTGCGGAAGGATTAAAAATTTTAAATGCAGTAAAATAATAAAAAATTTTTAGTTTATATGCACAAACTTAAATTAGATAGAAGAGTCTACATAGGACAAACATGTATGTCTTAAAACAGCTTTTGGTTATCATTGGAAATATCTTGAAAAAGATAATAAGGAGATTTTATGAATAATTATAATACTGGATTAATTTTTAAATGGTTGAAATCTGAAAACGCTTCTTCAACTGAAACTAAGAAACTTGCAAAAAAGACTCGTGAAGCTTTTAATATGACTGCTCGTGAATATAGAAAACTTCTTTCCTACGGAAGAGAAAAGACTAAAGTTCTTGAGCGTTTAATGTCAGCAAATGAATGGGATAAAATTGATTTTTCAAAAATTCCTTCCAAGGCAGGACTTGTTTATCGAAATGCTTTCGCTCGCCGCGACATTCTTGCTAAGAAGTATGAAGCCTTTGCTAAGAGCAAGGATACCAAGGTAAATGCAGATGCACTGTATCCGCATGATGTTGCTCACAGAGCTTTTGCAATGCGTTACAACACAAACCTTGAAGATCCTACTCGTCTTATGCTTCAGAAGTATTGGGATAATCTCAAGGACTTCTACAATGGCAGAGAAGAGAATGGCATCGCGGTTGTTGATGTGTCTGGCTCTATGACTGGTACTCCGATGGAAGCTGCGGTTTCTATGGGTGCTTATATTGCAGACAAGGCACATGGCCCGTTCGCAAATCACTTCATCACTTTCTCAGCTCATCCTGAGCTGGTAAGATTTGAGGGAGTCGATATTGTCGATAAGCTCAATCGTTGCGTTCAGGCGGACTGGGGTATGAATACCAACGTACAGGCGGTATTTGATATGCTTCTGAACACCGCTATGAAACAGGGTGTAAAGGCTGAAGATATGCCGACCAGAATCTACATCTTCTCCGACATGGAGTTTGATGAGTGTGTATCTTTTGATCGTACCTCTAAGCGTTCTCGTAGCTCTTGGAGTAGATGGGATGATTGCCGTACCGTCAATTCTGTTGATGAGGTAAACTCTGATCTTGAGAACATTAAACTGGAGTGGGCACGTCATGGATACCAGATGCCTCAGGTAATCTTCTGGAATTTAGCATCACGGCAGAATAGAATCCCTGCGATTGGAGAAGGCTTTAGCTATGTCAGCGGTTTTTCTCCCGTTATGATTGAGAATATTCTTTCGGGAAAAGACGGTTATAGTTTAATGCTTGATAAACTCCTAAGTTCGCGGTACGATGCCGTTGTAGCTTAAAAATAATTTTTATATGCTGGGACAAAAGTGTTAAATTGTTCCAGCATATTTTTTATATATAATAGCAGGGATAGAATTTAAATATACGGAGGTTTTTATTATGGCAAAAATAGATTTAACTGGACAACGTTTTGGAATGTGGACAGTTTTAGAAGAAACCGCAGAACGTGATTCAAGTAGAAATATTATGTGGAAATGTAAATGTGATTGTGGAACAATTAGAAATGTTTCTGGTCATAGTTTACGACGTGGAAAAAGTTTATCTTGTGGATGCACTCAATTAAATAGAAGTGTCGATATGATTGGACAAAAATTTGGAATGTTGACAGTTCTTAAACGAGTTTTTGATCCTAATGTTAAAGAAATTTTGTGGGAGTGTAAATGTGATTGTGGAAATACTTGTGTTCGTTCTACGAGTGCTTTAAAAAGAAAAACCTTTTCTAATTGTGGATGTTATAATATTTCTCTATTAACAAAAGACTTAGAAGATTTAACCAATCAACATTTTGGAAAATTAACAGTATTAAAGTTATCCCCTGATCGAAATAAATTTGGAGCAAGAATGTGGGAGTGTCAATGTGAATGTGGAAATAAAATTAAAGTAGATACTAAATCTCTTAAATCTGGCAATACCACTTCTTGCGGTTGTATTAATTACTCAATTGGAGAAAAAAATATTAATGATGTTTTAACTAAAAATAATATCATTTTCTCTTCTCAATATACAGAACCATCTTTAAATAAAAAGAAGTTTGATTTTGCAATATATGATAATAATAAAGTAATTCGTTTAATTGAATTTGATGGGATTCAACATTTCAATGGAACTCACGGGATGTGGGACTCTACAGAAACAGTAGAAGATATACAAGCAAGAGACCGAATTAAAGATCTTTGGGCAAAAGAACATAATATTCCTTTAGTTCGCATTCCATATTGGGAGAGAGATAATATTACATTAGATATGCTATTAGGCGATCAATATCTTATAAAAGGAGATGCGTAAGCATCTCCTTCTTTTTTGTATATGCAAAAATTTCCTAGAACCTGATGAATAGATCTCAGAGGCGGCTCGGCCCGCAGACACCTGGGGCAGGATGGTCAGTTACACTTAATATCCCAATGTTTAAGGGCGATGAAGGTAGAAATTTTATAGAAAGATATATCTATGTGAATGAATAAAAAATAAAAGGGGTTGGTGTAGATTCACCAACCCCTTGACTATTTAACCCCATCATAATTAAAACTCGTTATCTGATGGAATTCTTCTTTTGTTAAATATTTAATTGAAACTAATTTAAACACATCGTATAGAGAGTAAACACCTTCAGAATATTTACTGGCTACAATAGCTTTTGAATCTTGTTGTTTCATATAAATATACCCCTATATATAAAAAATTTTATACAGATATATTTAATAAGTTCTGCCCAGGTGCATAAAAAAATGAGGGAATCCTTACGGTTCCCTCAAATCACTATAGCAACAACTACACTAGCTGGTTTTTGAACTGCATAAAATGTAACTGTTTTAGTAGAAGTATCTGCTGCTGCATAATTAATACAATCAAAAGCCGTTTGTAAAGAGGCCCCGAGCAAATACATGCCCGAGGCCATCAGAATCATTCGCGCTGCGGCACGTATGGTTCTCTCACTGCTCACACGCCGGCTTATGCCAGCTCCTCGATCAGTGTTTCGCACAGCCTGCTCAACGCGGTATTAGTTTCGGCAATCTTGATAATAATGTCATACCGCATCCCGTATCTCCTGCTTTTCCTCTTCGGACAGCTTTGGCCATCCAGCAAGTATTGACTATCAGCTAGAATGTACTTATGCTATGCGTCGCCACATGTACACCGCTAAGTATGGTGGCATGTTGTTGTGTGGTTGAGAACCGCCTGTTTCTCTTATGTTCAGTGTAAATAATCTTCCCTGTGGGCCACTTGCAATGGCACTCATATCAGATTCAACTGCCCCGTTGTTAAGACCAATTTTCCAATTCTTAGATGAATCCATATCAAAATAATAGTCATGGCTATGTCTTGGCATCTCATCTATTGTCAGTGTATGCTGTGCCTCGCCGCCTGTGCTCCCTGCCGCATATGCATCACCAGCAGCCAGCAGGAACCGGTCTTTGATCCGTTCCCACGTGCCGCCAATAAATGTACCCGGATTGGTATCGTTGACCGACAGGTAGATGGAACCGACTGGGTATAACTTCGCTATACTCTGATTAACGCTGTTTATGGATTTAACAATGTCTCTCAGCAGATCCGGCAGATCACGAATCTGTTCTTCCAGTGTATCCAGTTTTGCCTTATCAGCTTTTGACATTAATCCATTAGCTGACGAGGTAGCAGTTGCTCCAGAGTACGATGTTGCGGATATTCCCTCTTGGAATGTTGTCTTCCCATACACAGTCCCACCGGCAACATCCAAAGCTCCGAGTGCTTCAGCGGGTGAGAATGACGGTCGTGAATCAAGTAGACGCATTCCAGCTATTTCGAGCTGATTATATCCAAAATCTCCACTCTTTGTTGAGTATGGAGTAGCTGCATAAATGGTAATACGAATCCCCTTGATCCATAAATAGCTCAAGCCATCATCTTTATAGGGATTTAATCCGCACCATAAGCAGTTTATACTATCTGACACATTTGTTCTTTCAAATACAGTTAGCCAATCCCCACCCTTCCAAGTATGGTTTGTATAATCAGGACTATTGGGACCGTATGCCATAATTTCCAGCTTCCAATGCTTCAGTCTTGCATTAGATTGCCATCCCCTATGTTCGTAAAATATTAATGTTAAAACATCTGTCGTTGTAATTTCATGTCTTCTTACAATCGTTAATATTGCGGGATCCGATTCCGAAATAAGATTAGTTGCAATAGTACAATCAGATGATAAATCTGCCGTAAAAAGCCCAGCTATATTGGAAAAATGTTGGGTTGTTGTAATTGTATAATCTGATTTTTTATGGGCTAAATAAAAATAATCTCCCTCTCCTGACGCCGCATAAAAATTTTTGATTTTATATAATGAGCGAGAAGCATCATTGAAATCAAAGTGTCCAACTTCATTTGTATTTGTTGCCGTTTGCCCGATCAATTTGTAATACGGTTTATCGACATCGGAAGTATTATCGACATTCCCCAGACCGACATCCGCCTTGCTCAGTGACACTGCGCCCGTTTTGCCGTTGACAGACTTGACGTTCGACCCTGCGCCGATGCCGTCGAGCTTCGATTTATCCGCAGCGCTCATCAGGCCATCTGTACTGGAGGTAGCAATGCCGTACGTGGTATTGGTATCTTGCTGCGTAAAGGTACTGGTAGTCCCATCCAATGCCGTTGCTGTAAATGTCGTACCACTTCGTGTAATACTCTTAATTGCTTTGGACTGGTCAAGGTTTGCAACATTGCCAAGGCCTACTTGTGCTGGTGTATGTGTATGACTTGCAGGGGCGGCGCCAATTTCACTTGCACTATAACTTGGCTTTTTGGCGGCCTTGGCCCATGCGTAAACGTCACTAGCTGGCCTGGCGTTACTTAATCTACTATCACTAGTAGTTACATAGTTAGACAAATCAACATTAGAACCTAGAGCATCCCATGTTGTACCATTCCAAGCAACATTCATACCCGCCTTACCATAAGAACTATCATTAGTAATATTATAAACATCGCCAACTACTTGTCCAGAGGTAGGAAGCTTGTCTGCTGTCACACTACCTTTATATTTATAAGTAGATGCAACAGCAGCATTAATTTTTGTATCTGTTTCGCTCTTGGTATAAGCACCAACATCGCCCGCGCCAAGAGAAATATTACTAGATAATGCTTTTCCATTAACTGTTCTAGTATTAGGAACTGCACTGTTTGCCGCATTTCTAGCTGTAGTATCTTTTAAATTATAAGTAGTTCCATTAGGAAGTTTTATTGCACCTATATCAGCCATATTTTAACTCCCTTCTACTTATTATTCTACTGTAACTGTAACGGCCTCGCCAGTGAATGTAGGCTGAGAAACAGTCCCTTTTGGAGTAAAATTACCAGTAGAAGTAGTTGCTTCTCCAGTAAATGAACCAGTCAGTTGAACGCCTGTTCCAGAGAATGAACCTGTTGCTGTTGCACTCTTAACACCAGTTGCTACAGAAGTATCCGCTCCCTTAGTAGGAAGAGCACCTGCATTCCAACCGATAGTAAGAGTTTCATCGCTGACCGATGTAGTAAGAGAAGGAAGCGTGCCGACCCCAGTAATAGAATTAACAGTAGTAGTATTCATTGTAACGGTAGGGGTAACACTCACTGAACCAGAAGGTGTATAGTTAGCTGTACCTGTACCAGTAGCAATAGATACAGAACCCTTTGGAGTACCACTTACACTTACAGAACCTGCTTCACCTTGAAAACTAGGTTTAGAAACAGTACCAGCCGCCGCTACATTGCCCGTTGCAAAATCTTTGTATGCAAGTTTTCCATGGTCACTAGTATCACCAAATTTATGCCATACATTATCCTGTCCAACTACAAATTCTGCTGCACCACGAGTTACAAATTGGCCTGCAACAGGGGTGGTTGTTGAAGTTTCACCATTATATAATACGGTAATCTCTGCAATAGCAGCGCCATCTGTAATAGCCGTTTGAGATTCACCGATATAGATTTTAGATGCAGACATAGCTGCAATATCGCTTCTAGCCTTAGCATCTTTTATATTATACGTTGTGCCAGAAGGCAACGTAATTTTACTAATATCTGCCATAATTATTCCCTTTCTTTATTAGCTAACTAATGAAAGAACTAAATTTTCATCAGTTGATTTAGCATCCGCTGTGATAGCTTTATTCCATTTTGTTCGTTCTTCTGCTGTAATGTGAATATCAGTATCAGTGATATGTTTCATGTAAATAGTATCAACAAAAGGTAAATCAACTACATAAGCTAATCCATCGCCGATTTTAATACCTGGAATATTTTTTCCATCATCGGTTTGATGATCGGTATATACATAGATGACATCTTTTTCACTTGTTAATGAGGTCTGTTGTGCCCATTCTGCTGTCGTAGCACTTTTTACTTTACCAGTGGTATCAGCAGTAGGATTGATTAGAGTACGTTTCAATATTCCATCTACTAAAGCATCAATATAGAATTTTCCATCATCTGTTGTGAAATAAGCATATCCATCGTGCATATCGGTAGGAAGATTTACGGCTTTACCTTTGAAAATTTTGAATAGACTCAAAATATTTATCCCCCTTTATATGCGTCTCTGACTGTCCATACAAAAAGAGTGGGCGGACCGCATTAAACGAGCCGCGCCCCTTCTATATAATATTTAAATCAGATTAAATTAAAAAGATCCCCAAGTTAAGGATTCTTCGATCAGACTATCTGCGTACTTCTTAGCACCTGCAATTGTCTTAGATTCAGCAGTATCAGTATCTCCACCTTCGAGAGCTGTCTTAACTGTATCAAATGTATTTCAACTATCGTTATTATTTAAAAATAGTTCACGGAGGTTCAATAAGTTTTGTCCAACAACATTTAAGGATATTGATATCTTATAAAAAATATAATATAATATACTTACAAAAGATAAGAGAGATACAATGAGGCGCGGCAGCAGGTTATAAGCTTCCAAAAAAGAGGTAATATAATAATGTTAGATAAAAATGGCACCAGACAATTAGCATACGTTGTAGTTGTTGATACGGTAACTCCTATTGAGGGGTATGATCGAGTTGAGCTTGCTCATGTTGGCGGCTGGACTATTGTTGTTGGTAAAGGCGAGTTCCATGCGGGCGATCCTGCTATTTATTTTGAAATTGACTCTAAACTGCCTGAAGTAGAGCCGTTTATTAATATGGAGTTCCTTGCTAAGAAGCATTACAAAATCAAGACTCAGAAGATGTGCAAATCTTTATCTCAGGGGCTTCTTATGTCCGCCGCGAATTTCGGATGGACGATGGCCGATGGAGCAATCCTTGATTTAGATGGAAACAGACATAGTATTAACGATGAGTCTCGTTTTCTTACTGCCCAGCTTGGCGTAACTTATGCAGAACCTGGCGATAACAAGAGAAAGGCTACCTCTGTAGATAAGTATAAGAAGATGACGCAGCGGAATGGTAAACTTTTTAAGCACCAGCCTTTCCGTTGGCTAATGAAGCGGGAGTGGGGCAGAAAAATTCTGTTTGTTTTTTTTGGAAGGAAGCGGGATAAGAAGAGCAGTTGGCCTAGTTGGGTGTCGAAAACAGACGAGGAGCGTGTTGAGAACATACCTAGCGTATTGATGGATAAGACTGAATGGATAGCGACTGAGAAGTTAGATGGTACATCTACAACAGCTACTGTTCGAAGAGGTAAGTTTGGTAAATTTGATTATTACATTTGCTCTAGGAACGTAGTTTTCGATAAACCTGGAAAAAATTGCTTCTACGAGAAAAATGTTTATACTATGATGTCAGAGAAGTATCAGTTCGAGAAGGTTCTGATTGATCTCTGCAAGAAGTACAATCTGGAGTGGGCAACTCTTCAGGGCGAGACCTTTGGAGGCACTAATCCTCTAATTCAGAAAAACACTTATGATATGAAAGCTTGTGATTTCAGAGGTTTCAATCTTATCTTTTCTGACAGAGGTAGATTAAATTCTGTTGAGGCTGCGAAGATCATGGCTGAGTATGGAATTAAGTGGGTTCCGATTCTGGATGAGCATTATGTACTTCCAGATACTATTGACGAGCTTCGTGCTTATGTTAATAGCCAGCCTTCCACTATCAACGGTAAGATCAAAGAGGGCATCGTTTTTAGATATCAGGATGGCTCTAAGTCCTTTAAGTGTGTAAGTCCTGAGTATCTGTTGAAATATCATCAGTAAAGGAGAAGAATATGAAAGTAATGACAGTAAGAATAAGAGGGGTGGCAGATGCCGCAACTCTTGTTGAGCATGCAAAAGAGATCAATACAGATGTTACGATCCGGCACGGCAAATTCTGCATAGATGGAAAATCTATCCTTGGAGTCCTATCACTTGATATGTCAGATGGAGTTCAGGTAGAATACGATGAGGATGAAACAGAGTTTGAAAATTGGCTAAGGAGGTTTGAAGTTTAATGAGCTATTACGAAGAAAGAGCAAAACATGAAGCCGAAGAGAAAACTAAACAGGCAGCGCTCGCTAAGACAGATTCTGAATAAATACAAAAAAGGCAGGTACTTTAATTAGTACCTGCCTTTTTTGTAGTCAGTTGAAGGGATGGAAGAATCTTGAGCGGCCTGGATTCGGTCGCATTTCAAGACTAAAATCACCTTTTGACTTTTTTAGCTCAGATTTTTTCTTTGAGCTTGGATTTATATTTCTTATGCAATTCTTTCTGATCCTAGTTAATTACAGTTAAATCAAAAGCAACAGATTTCAAATGAATAAGGTGTCTTTCTGCATTTTTTATTTCTTCGTCTACATCACAGATATACTACTTAATAAAAAATGCGGCGGCCGCGTCTCCAAGTGACATTAGATCTTGATAAGCCTTCGTATAAACCTAGCGACTACGTTTCTACCACTTTACCCAAAAGCTAAGACTCTATTTAACTGCGGCAGCCTTGCTCTAAGGATCTACCTATTCTCGTGTGGCACTATACATAGACTACGGTATAACATCAATTTTGGCGGGTGCCGCATGTAAAATCTTCCCGCAGTGATTAATATAATAGCTTTCAAGCTTTCTATATGCACATATTTCCTATTGAAAGTGATATTCTTGACATTTCTTATAGCCATGAAGATTTAGAAAATCATAATAATTAGCCAAGTCCTCATGCATCATTAATCCTTGAAGTTGTCTTTCTGCTATTGATTTAAAAACTTCTTCTACTGTCATTGTTCAAGTCTCTCCAATCTTTGTAAAATTTGTTGTAGCATAGCGTTTTGTTTATCTAAGTCTAACTATAATTGACTAACTATAGCACTTTGTTTTTGGTTCAGTTCTTCTATCACATCATCAGAAGTAGACTGCTCTAAATTTTCTTTATAGTTGACAAGAGTAAGAGCAACGCTTAAAATTGTTAGAAAGTCTAAATATTTATCATTCATTAACAAATTTTAGTAACTACAACATCAATAGCATCATATGTTGCAGGTTCTCCCGCGTTAATGATATTTACATTAGTCGGAGCTGCACATACGTTACAGGGGCAATTATTATGACCTACTTGAACAAGAGTGGTAAAACTTAACGGGTATATTGTTGAAGTATCTGCGGCGGTCGCTGTGGAAACGCTATTAGGTTGCAGCACGTCGTCTTTTTGAAGCTGGATTGTGATATCTCCAGCGGTTTCCGCATTTGCAGATGCAGAAACGCAGACTTCATATATACCACATTTATTGAATTGAAGTGTAGCAGTCCCTTGCTTTTCTACCGTAGCTCCTTTTAAGAGAGCTACATTATTAAGCGGAATTGGTGTATTCGCTGCTACAGTGATATTTCTACTATATGTTTCAATCATTTTCTTCTCCTATTGCGGCAGCCCTACCAAATCTAGTATTTTATGGTTAGTTTTTTACCAGATTTAGTGACCTGCCGCGCTCATCTACATGGTCTATTAGGATTACATATTTGCGGCGGCGCAGCCACATCCACAGAAAGGATTAACCCCTGCAAAATATGTGGATGCAGATGGATAACGTACCACACCAGCGACTGCATTTTGAAGCTGTAAAGCGTTCACTTGCTGTTGTAGATCAGCAATTCTGTTACCCTGAATTGCATCAAGAATCTTTTGAGTCTGTGCAGTAGTGTTTTCATTGATGCTTGCAGTATTAAGGGCAGCTTCATATCTATTTTGCTGAATTGCATTAGTAATGCCTGCGCCCTGTTGTGCAATCTGCATCTTTGTATCACAGCAGCACTGGTTCTGATTTGCCAGTGCATTAGCCTGACCAACAGCAAGACCAGCCACATCTCTCTGAAGCTCGGAATATTTATCAGAAAGTGCGTTTACGGTGTCGTGGAAAGTCTGGTTTGTTGCAGCAATAGACTGAGCTGTCCCGCTATTGACTGCGGCGAGAATTTCTCTCTCATTAGCCATTGTATTCTGGTTATCAAAGCCTCTCTGAACTTCATTAGAGGTTGCAAGGTTCTCATAACCAATTGCATTTGCGAAGTTATTATTACCCCAGCCTCCGAAGCCGCCACCTGCGAGAAGTAGTAATGCGAAAACCCAGAAGAATCCGCTATCTCCACCCCACATACTATCTTTATTACCATTGAGTAATGCAATATCGGCAGCACTTAAATTTGTATCCATATTAATCTCCTTTTAACATATTTAAGATTTCATTAGGATCGACACCACGCTAATCTGCTAATTTATAAAAAGCAGACTTAGCATCTCCACCGTTCTGATTAATAAAGTCCATTACTTGTTTCATTTGAGGATTTTGCATCATCATATTCTATATCAACATTTGTGGATTTTTAGCATTTTTAAACATATTAGCCATTTGCTTTATTTGATTCAGGTTTGATGGTAGTGATCTTCCTAGTTGATTTAACATCGGATTGTTCATTAATTATTTCCTCCAATCTAGCGATTCGTGCCTACAACGACTTGGTGTCAACTGGTTTCTATGGCTCATATGGCGCAATAGTATAGGGAGTACATGTCTTGTATCCAGCCCCATCTGATTGAACTAACCAGACAAGAGGAGCTGATACGTCTAAGAGCAACGCGCTACTATTAGGCGCCAGCTGGTACGCCTGAGCACCATTCTGTCCATTGATACGAACAACTTCTTGTTTCATCATAGACCCAGATGAATAAGGCAATTGAGTGGCGGCCGCGCCGTTGAAGTAAGGACTATAGTTATACAATTTCTTTCACTCCTTTACAAAATAATTAATTTCCTTTCCTTTCTATTGTAATAGGAGTTTTATCGTTGATAATTTAATCCTTGGCGTTGGAAGATTATTATGAATACAAAAGCTTTTAATGCACAAAAAAATAGGGGAGCGCTGAAATATGCACTCCCCTATATCTATGTCAATTATGCAACGTAATCTTCACCAGTAATTTCTTTATACTCGGCTTCGGTAATTCCGAGTTTACGACCTACTAGATTATGGAGTTTATCCTTAGAAATCATTCCAAGATCATAGTAACTTTTCCACATTTCAAATTTCTTACTGTGATTCATACTTTACTCCTTATCAAAGTTCAACATCATTCATTGCTGCAATATATTCAATGTTTGCCTTGTTTTTAAGCACGTCTGCCGCCAATTCTGTCCCTCTTGTTAGAGTGAGCTTGTAGCAGTTTACATTTCCGCCCTCTGTTGCAATAGGGAGTTCTTTAATTTCATTGTTTTTTAAAGTAGTGAAATTAAGAACTGTTTTAATAATAGAACCATCATCATTTTTTAGTGATACTTTTGGCTGATTAATTACTTGTTTTGCTAAAGTATCTTTATTAGCAGCTTCCTGTGGAATATATACATCTAATTCAGTGTCAGTCACACCATAGTTTAATACCTTATATTGATTAGAACCAAAAACTACTACCATTGATTGTTCTCCTTTTAGTCAATTGATTGGACTAGCGAGGCTTGATGGTCTATCAAACCGTACACAAAGTCTCTATAAAAATCATCATCTACATGATGAAGTGTATCCTAATTATTGAATTGTGTCAATCTGCCTCTGAATGACATATAGCTTTGTCCGCCTTGGTGTAAAGTCATTGTTCCTTCTGATATTCTTGCTCCAAGTTTATGTAAAAATCTACTGATCTAATTTTATCTTTTACTCCAAAATTTCTTAATGCTAATTGAATAAGGGATTGATCTGCCATTACAGCATCGTAATGGTAGTCAATCTCAGATTCAGACCTATTTCTTATAGGAACTGACATATATATTCTCCTTTTAACTCATTTTTATATCTATTATTTGGTAGTACCATTTGGTACCTGAATTATCCAAAGAGTACCTTAGGCACAACGCCAATAGTATCCGACGCGGCACGGTAGTCGGCATAGCCACGGCCGGCGACATGAGCAAAAAGCGTAGAACTCGCCACCGCACAAAGCCACCAGTCGCAGCGGCTATTATCTTCTGGATTAAGTTTAACTAAAAGTTCTGGATTCATTGCAAAACCAGGCAGTTGTCTATTAGATTCACCGACATCATGAGCATTGCCCCAAATAGATGAGCCATATACGTCAACTTCACTTAGAAGTCTGCAATTGGTATCCGTCCAACACCAGGTAGAAGTGCAACCTGACCATCCGCTATATCCAGCAGCAGTAGCAGTTGTATTAATACTATTCGATATTAAGCTTCTCCACGTTAAAATATGAGAATCTAAAGCGGTAGAAATTTTGGTAGCAAATTCTGGAAGGTGAGTCTTAAACATCTCTGATTCCAGATAGGCACCTTCTGTAGTATTTGTGCCATTCATCTGAGCAGTTCCAAGTATATCCTTAGGTACAAGAACAAGATGATGACTAGTTAACTACGTATCATCATCATGAATATACCAATCAATAGCCATAACTATAAACCTAACTAGTTTGCTATCAATATTTACTCTGATCTCATCACCAACATAAATATCAGAGAAATTGCCTGCATTAACTAGAGCTTGAAGTTGTGAAAGTGTATAAGGCGCAGTTCCTCCAGTTGTATCAACTAGAACCTTACCTCTGTAAATAGCATTGTGGCTCGCAACTTGCTGATAGGCATCTGTCACAATATTCTTTTCATTTTTGACAATATTAGCTAAACCTGCCATTTAAATTTATCTCCTTTTACTCAATTCTTCACACAAATTACAAAAGGTGTATTGATCTTAACTTTAGAGTAAAGTGTTAAAGCTGTATCATTTGCAACAATAAAATCAACATCGTTAAATGCTTCCCTTTGCGCTGCGCTAGGTACTGTATTACTTCCACCCGGAATTAGCATGATAGTAGGGTGATCTCCATGACCAGCTGACATAGTTACAGATTTGCTATAATAAGCACCATCATCGCCAGTCAGAGTGGTAGTTGTAGTAGACCAAGTTGCTGTAATTTCTACAGACTCACTAGAACTAAGTGCTTGTGTGATAGCCGCCTGTGTCATAGTACCATCCGTATTACTACCAGTAGAAGTATATACTTTAGTCACGCCCGCGACAGTTGGGGACGCAGTATTGATTGTGGTCTTGGCGTTATCAATAGCTTGTGTGATAGCCGCCTGTGTCATAGTACCATCAGTATTACTACCAGTAGAAGTATACGCCTTCAGAATACCTGCAATAGTGGCGCTAGCTTCTTTAACAGTAGAACCGATTGGGTAAGGAGTAGACCAGCCTCCATCTTTCGTGTAAACAGAAATAGCTGTTATTTTTTTAGCCATCTGGTTATATCCTCCTTATTACTCCTAGTTCACATCCTTGATAACAAACCAGACTGATCCATCAGAAAAATCGGTCTGATTAACATTTGGAGCCTCAGCCCCAGGTTTCTTCTAAGCTACGATATATTCTCTATTTTCTAGCTCAGACATTAATTCTTTCAGATTCATATTAATCCTCCGTCACAACAAACCACATTGATCCAGGAGAAAAAATACCATTAGTATGATTAGCAGGAGCATTACCAGTAAAATACTCATTCTTTAAATTACTATCAAGAATGGTATGTCTATGAAGCACTTCCACTGCTCTTCTCTCTAAATCAACATAATCTTTTATTTGCTTAGTAGCAATTACTTCCTCAGGCCAAGCGCTCATGATAATACCTCCTGGATATTAAACCCATTACTGTTCTCTTTTATAGAAATCTGCTTTGACTTTTTTAACGTTTCTTGCCCATTCTCTACCCAATAGAGTCTTTGAGTAATGGAATCGGCATCTGTATTAATATTAGTTTTAACTCTATAAAATTTTAATGCACTAGGCGTTGCATAATCCTCAACAATAGTAATGCTCTCATCATCATTCTAAATAATATTAACGGCATGGTCTTGCCCTAGTTTTAATTCTCTCTCTAGAGTAAGACCACTAAGCATATCAACATACTCGCCATCAACACCAAAAGGAAGATAATCAGAGAATGAGTTACTACCAGTCTTTTGTCTTTCGCCCTTAATCGTTCTAATAGTAGCCATATATCTCCTTTTCCTCAGTTATCAGCATCCTACAATATTGATAATTGTACTCTAGGGTGCGTCTTTATTAAACACGATTGAACTAATATATAATCCTTGGTCAGATTCATACATACAACTACGCCCCATCTGTATTGTAGCAGTATTAGTCGGCCCAGTTATGACAAAAGAAAAACCCTATTCACCCTTACTAAGAGGTAGCCAATCTCTCGTGTCAATAGAGATACCAATTCTTACTTTTCCTGCCCCGCCAGCTTTATCGAGAAGACTTGCGATTGCATTTTCTCCAGCTTTGAAAGGGCCTTTAACTTGATATATCGCAGCCTATTTCATTAGTCTTCCCTCGTACTTACTATAAACCAGTATCCATTCACATTTAAGTTATTATTCTACTTGTCTGGCGGAACAGCGTTGCTACCTTCCTTGGGCTAGCTAACAAGTAGTGTCCAATTAGGACTAATGCTCTTAGCTTTTAGGTTTTGTAGTTCATACCATGTGTTCTTACGATAGTCATAAGCGTAAGTTGTAATCTGATCACTTGCATCTTTAATTGTCGCAAGCCAGCCCGCCCTATCTGCCATTCGAGGCACTTCTTTACCTGTTGTGTCTTTGTCAAAACCGTAAGGATATTCAGTCTGTAACTGTTTTAGTGAATCAAAACTACTAAAAACATGATTACTCTGATAAGCTGCACCAAGATTAATCCAATATAAATTACCTTCGCCATCATCATTACCAGTCGTATTAGTATATTCTGGAATATCATAAAGAGTGTTCTTCAAAGCATAATCAGAACCAGCTTTATATAGCTTCTTACGAACATCTGGGTCAGAATATAATACAATAATATTATCTCCATACAACTGAATAGAAGCAATATTATTTAAAGGCAGTTTATTGAATGTATCACTCTGCTTAACTCCATTAACTTTATTATTGTAATTGACTTTTAAATACTTATTAGAATCAAGTCTACCTTCATTAGTAATTTCAACAGATTCAATAGTCCTCATGAGGGCTAATTCTGTAGAAGTACCATCGTTATAATAAGCAGTTACGATCTTAGTATCGGGATCACATTCAATTCTATCAACAAACTTGAATTGCTCGTCAATCCACTGAATATCACGACCTTCGTCATCTGTAGTAGGATAAATTTCTTGCCCACTAGCGTTGATAGAAAAGTCTTTATCAATTACTACATTACCTTGATTATCATGTTTAAACGTATTATAGACAATTCTAATCTTGTCAACCACATGAGATTTACCATTGCTATCAACCCATGGCGTATCTACATAGTCTATACGTAAGATACCTGGTGCAGTACCAAGATATACCTGGGCCGCCCCATCAGAATATTTTACATAGAATCTACCAGTATTTTCATCATAGATGATATCATCAACAACTCTAATAGCAACAGTCTCATTATCACCATGAGTAAAGTGAACCGTAATTAAATTAGGAGTGACAATCTCATCATTTACAACCTGCCAAATAACAGTGCCATCTAAAACTGTATTATATCCTGGCGCTATTGTCTTACTCTCAAGACCAGTCAATTCTGCACTACCAGTAATACCACTTTGAGTACATTGTAGACATAATCCATTTCCTAGACCGTCAGCAGTTACTCGCTGCCCGACACCATATGTAGTATTTCTAGTAACTTTATTTAGCACATTTAGTCCGCGCCCATTATCTGTGATCTTATGGATGGCTCTATTATAGCCATCAATATAAGTCTTAGTGGTCTCGCCCTCTGCGCTCTTTTCATAGTTCCTAGTAACATAATAATACTGATAATTATGATCACTTTGATCTACATCATTACCATCATTTAAAGTCTTACCAGTTAACTCAAGACCAAATTTCTCTAGATCTTGACCTCTTACTCCTTTTGGTACTTTAACATCATACTGCCAATAGTAAGGATGAGTTTTAGAAATATCATCTTCCTTAATTAAATTAGTATACTTCCAAACCTTTTCAGTTTCATCATAAGCGGCATAACCAGTGTCATAAGGTTCAATACTTTCAGCATGATATTTAAATACATTAGACGGAATATCAACAGAAATAGTAACTCCTGTAATATTTCCATCCTTATCTTTTACATTTACATAACCATACTTAATAACATCAACAATCTCAGACTCTTTAACATTACCATTCTCATCAAACGTGGCGGCGGCGATCGGTTTAATATCTGAGCTAGCTTTCTTGCCGTCTCCTGCCTCGTACTCTTTCAGAAATGTTTTCCAATCAACTACAGATAATTCGGTCGCCACGCCCTGTGGTCCAACTATCTGGCCAACATATTCAGCACCGCCGCCAGGATTAGTAACAAACTCATTAAATGCAAGTCTAAACTTATTTGCGTTAAATACTTTATTAGTATTTCCGTCTTTATCAGTAGTAATGTCGTAATATCTTTCAACACCGCTACTATCTTTATCATTCTTTTCTATTGAATAGTCACTATTGACATTCAAATTATTAGGATTGAAAGGTTCAAGATAATTCAATCCTCTTCGGTAAATAATACCATTCTAAGGGCTATTATAGTGATTCTTATTGGCTATTGTATCAATAATAACATACTCACCATAGTTTACAGTATTATAACTACCACCCTTCTGGAAGGCATCGACCATTTCCTTGATACTATCGTAGTGTGCGACTAGTCTATAAGTGGTACCTGGCTTGCCACCATACATACTATATTGAAGTGCCATTATTTACTCTCCTTCCATCTCCAATGCTTGCCCGCAGCTGTCTTACATTTCACTTTGCAAACTGAAGAAATCATTGAAATAGAAATATGATTTTCTTCCGCTGCCTCAGTCATCGTTCTGTAAACTTTTCCTGTTTCTATACAAATAACTGATTTGGGGCAACCACCGCCTCGATGATAATCTTTATATTTTTCAGACATTTCTTCTAAATCTATATCTTCTATATTAGCAGTATCTACATACGCCCAATGTAAAGGATTTCCACCACTTTGACCAATGTATATTTTGCCATTAATCTTATTAATATGGGTATATATAAGAAAATGCCTGTCTTTATTCTAGTCTTCCATATATACCCTCCTTAGGCTTCATCCCACGCATAATCTAGAATGAACTGATCTATATTACTAGCTGATGATCCATTCGGATTAGCAAAACCTACAAATGTAATTGGAACGCCATTATTAATTTCCCACGTTCCTGTCCTACCTATTCTAATTGGTTCTCTATTAACACAAATTAATGATCCAGGTCTACTTTGAATACCAATTTTATCCACAGATGATCTAGGTAAGATATTATTAACAATCGCAATGTCGCCATTTTCTCCAAAATCAATATTGGCCCTAATATCATCACGCGGCACCGCCTCTAGATAATCATAAGTTGTTCTACTAAGAATAAATCCAAGATAAGGATAAATTGCATTAGAAGTGAACATAGTTTCAAAAGAAAAGTATTCTGTATTAACTCCAGGAATATAAGGTTCAACTGCGATACTATTTTCAATAATTTGATAAGTACCTCTCTCATATTCGCCATTAGAACTAGACCCATCATGCTTAAGAAGCTCTAACTTAATAACCATTTCTCTTGGATCGTTGCTATCTTTAGTCATTGGATAAGTAGTAGCACTAAACCTAGGATCGTTATATGGAATTCGTTTAATAGAAAATCTTAAATAATAAGTATTATTAGTATTAAAATTGCCATTATTACTTAATCTAATGGCATAATCTTCAAATAACTTTACCGCATATCCTTCTGTCTTTACTGTCGTAGCAGACCAAGACAGATCAGTTAGATATGAAGTTGTATTGTTCTTCCTTAATTGGCCTATCTTATATGACATGTCAAACTCCTTTTATCTCGTTAAATCTTCTGCTTGCATTGATATGCTGATATATTCATGCTAGACTCAACGTCAAGTGGCAACGAAATACTAGAAATCATAAACTAGCCATTAATTCCGGCAGCATCATCGCGGACAGTTATTCTAGTATTTGGCTCAAGATAATAGATAGGAATCGCGCTAATTGTAATAGACTGATTCATATTCGTATATTGATATAACATATCACAAATACGTTCATAACAAGAATTCTGACTGCCACCGATAGTCAATAGACTATAGATAGTGGAGTCAACCTGTACCCAATCTTGTCCTGCTGCATCACACTCTCTCTTTTCCTATTGTATATCTGCTTCATTTTGATTAATATCAATGAATACTAAATCTGGCACTTCCTGTTCAAATACACAATTAATCTAGTCCTATTGTACAACTACACCGCGGCGCCCAATATTATCAACACTGTATTCACCGACTTCAGCAGTATCATCAATCATATCAAGCCAAAAATCTATACCACTTGGATTTTCCTTTACACTATCATAGAATTGCTGTGTTTTTAAATTAAATAGCTTAGGCCATTCATTTAATAACTCAGCAAAATAATAAGGTTGGTCAGTACCAGTATCTTGAGCTTCGATCCCCTCATAGTAGAGTTCCTATCTCCAATCTACTGTTGTGACCATACAATCGTCTTGTTTAACTTGATAATATCCTCTATCCTTGCTCCACCTATAAAATTGTCTATTATCTAAATTGCCAACAATATATAAAGTAGCTTCTGCTCCTGGATTAGGAAACTCAGATGTACTGTTGTAGGTGAACGTAAACTCGGCGCCCGCCCTTGTAATTCCATAATTGTCCTCGTAAAAATTCACATAGTGTTCTTGTCCTATTTCAGGTTTATGGTCAATAGCAAGGTGATAGCGAACAGGTATTTCAGTCTCACCATCTGCGCTTTTTCTTACACCCCATACCATATAATCGTTTTTGACATTACTATATGCAGGGGCATTTGTAACAGCACTAATTAACTTAGTTCCTTCAAAAGTGTAGACTGACTTACCACTTGAAAAGTCAACATCATAACTAGGACTTTCATTTAATTTATTCATTACTGTTGTGGTATAAGTAGTATTTAGATAGTTTTTGATCTCTTGAAAATGAAAATTGCCATAGACATCATAAAAATATTCAAAATTACCTAATACAGCAATAATTTTATCAAGCACGCTTGTGACTGTATCTCCAGGATTGCATGTTAATTCTCCTGGATAGACAAAATCGGTGAGAACAAAACCTATATCATCACCATATTCAAAAGTGACTATATCTGATTCATCCTGACCAGTGGCGGCGGCCGCGTTAAGTGCTTCGGTTTGATCTAGGAAGAACCGACGTGTTGTAACTGTTCCCCCTGTCGTCTCTAAGTAATAGATAGGATTACTACCAGTATATTTCATAACTTGTTTAATTTTATCATCAATATCTTCGATGACAATCTTCGCCGCGTCCTCCGCCCCAAAGTGATTAACAAGCTAGAAAATAATCTGACTAATTAAAGGCTTCTAAATATCGCCATTACTATCTTCTTTTTCTGAGAAAGTGACTGAGGCAGGAATGACTCCACCTGCATCTCCATTTAATAAGCACATTTTATCTTTTAGCGAGATAGAAATAGTTACACCTTGTTGCACTTGATGTGAAATACTTGGATCAAAGATTACAAATATTCCAAGTGGAAACCATATAATATCTCCATACAACTCTTTATAATTGACATAATGATGAGTAATCTCGTGAGTCTTCTCATCTCTTGTATCATACATATAAGTAGGCACAGTATTTCTAAAACCGATCTCTAGTTTTACTTTTCTATTGATAGACAAATCCTGGTCAATATGGCTAAGATCATTCTCCTTCTATTCTGCGAACATAGTAAAACTTGCAGTTCTACGCACAGAAGAAGTACCATCTAGGGTAAGCGAACCAGATATAGCTTTCCCTTGTATTTCTGATACAGCTTCCTCAGTCCAAGATAAAACAGTTAGACGAACAAACTGTTCTTTTAATCTAAGTTCGTCTAACTGTTTGAGGAAATACTGATCCTTTAAAAAATCATAGGTCATAATCTCCTCCTATCATTAGTAAATTCCGCGTTCTGTCTGGATATAATATTCAACAATGGCTGGGACTTCAATTGGGATATCGTAGCTTGCACCATTATCTTGCTCTGTTCCTAAGTACCAATCTCCATTATAGAAGATGTGGGTGCCAGTTTTATCTGTATATCTGTCTAGCTAAGAAGGATCACTAGGCTGGGCCGCGCCCCTATCTTTCGTCCAGCGTTTTTCAATATTTCTACCGTAAAAATAAGCCTAAGTGATATAGCCAGAATCTATACCAGGATCAATAAACAATATTCCAGACTCATCAACTACTAATCGCTGGACTTCGGTATTTGCATTTGAAGATACATATAATACCGTACCTGGATCCGCCTCAATATTCAAATTATAAATAACCTGAACTCGTAAGTAGTATGGCTGCTCTACATTCTTAGATTGATAAAGATCAAGATAATACTTTCTTTTAATACGAGTGCAGAGACTTTGCTCTGAGGAAAAGGTATCTACTAGCTGCCCCACCACGCTCTTATAAATTAAAGTAGTAGCAATAACAGAATTATCATTTTGCTTTGATAGGTTGGCTACAAAGTCAACAACCATTTGAGTATCTTTTAAAGGCGTAATATTCTAACTCGAACCTATATGAACATTACTACCTTTCATTTCATATATTCTATTAGGATATTCAATCAATATAGTTGTTCCACAAATATTAACCAAAGTACCTAATAATGTTTCCGCATTAACTACATCTTCAGTAGGTTCAACATCATCAAGAGGAACTAATGTGCCATTTAAATTTTTAATTAAGTAAGGCGGTGAATCAATTTCGATTCTCAAGTATGACAGATATAAATCAGCAACAATAATATTATCAATAGACTGACCCCAATGGAATGTACTCTTGATTGTAGGAATTGTACCTTGTTCTCCAGTATCTCCCATCAGATTAAAATTAGCTGGATAATAACTTTCAATAGTAGTAAGATGATTATTATCTGCCTAGTCTCTTCTAAATCTATTTAACTGGCCAATCTTGACTTCATTAAATACGATATTAGGACTATAAGTACCGATATGCTGAATACCATACTTATCAATATTTTTTAGTGTAGGCTCGTCAATTTCGTATGCAGTAGCATCAACAGAATAAAGCATGCGACTAAGATCTTGATTAGGCGTAAGTGAAATATCCATCAACTTAATAAGCATATTTCCTTCAGTACCTGATCGGAAGAGCTTGACTTGATTATTATATAAAAATGTCTCAACCTTACGTCTGAATTCTCTCTGGTAAGTATAATCATACCTTCCGCTTTCAACAGTAAGAGAATTAGTACCGTAGGCTTGTCTATAAAGATCAGTCTAGTTATCTCTTAGCTCTTTCTCTGTTGCAAATAAATGACTATTATCTGTCTATGCAGCAATTAAGAATGAAATAGGGAAACTATGATAATACATATTACCATTGCGTCTGATAAATGGATACTTTGAACCAATTGTATCAGTCTTCGCTTCACCTACATTAATTACGCTATTTGAAATAGCCATATTAAATCTAATCTTTAGTTGAAATGCGTCATCAAGGCTGCCGCCTTTTTCTGTAAGGAAAGCATCCTCAAATTCTCCCATCTATTTATCAGATTTTATTGATGCACTGCGGCGACCCCTGTTATCTCTAGTCTGGGCGGCGTACTGATAGAAGACACCTGACTCTATAGTAAAATCATCAAACTACCAATCCAAAGAACTATTTTCAAATGTTTTATTAGCTATATCTTCCCATACCATGAAATTACTTTTAGATGAGGTCCTTCTAATTGTAACATTAGTATGTACAATCTACCCATCACCAGTTAGTTTTACTCTTGCATATCCATCTTCTTCGTTTATTGATAAGTTTAAGGAAGCATTAATCGTACCAGTAGAAAATGACATTGCAGTAAATGCATAATCTCTAGTTTGAGTATAACCATTTCTAGTTTCTATATCAAAAACTAAATGATATAAAGTGTTATTACTCATTACATATTGCATCTAGCACTAGAAACTAAATCTACCATTGTCGGCTTCATATGGATTAGCTTGTTGAATACCAGAATCAGCATAAAGCTATGTTTTAGACTGGTTGTATAATCTCATTCGCCAGCTCTTTAATGACTCTCTTTCATCAACTGGCACATAAACTCCTGTAAATACAGGCTCAATAGATGAATAGACAACCGCGACATCCTCACCAAGCTATTGATCCATTGTTACAGCTCCGCCTAACTCTAGTATATAAAAGTTAGGTATTTCAATAGGCTTAAGTAAGCACACCGTAGACCATTCTGAAGCGGTGCTTGAAAGATTGGCGGCGCTGCTCTGTGACGACCATGATCTAGTACTAAAGCGGATCTGTACCTTATATAATAAAGTTGGATCGAACTTGCCTTCTACTAGATCACCTGGCTAGAGTTCAACATAATAGCGCGCGGCCATGGATGCTATAGTCTCATCTTGCCGTGGCGTAACCTCTGTTATAGGACAGCACTTGATCTTGTTAGGATACTTTGTGGTATCCATCGCATTTCGGTTATTCTTCTGGAAGCGCACTGTCAATTGCGCTTGTGCTATATCACCGAGACTATTATAAGTAGATATAGCAAAATAAATCCTCACACTCTGCTTATAATCAAACGCGGGCATGGAAGACGCCAGTATAGGCGGATACAACATATCCAGTCCCCTCCTTTTATCTCATCGAAGTACGCGACTCCTCAATCATGAGCCGCGCCATTCATTCTCTTCATAAACTATTTCTAATCAATAACTTCCCAATCAGCCATAGCAGGAACCACCTTCGAGTGAATGAATGAATTTCCCCCTGCATCTTCATAGACTGTAATCAATTCTTTAAGGATCTCTTCTTCATTCTATGTAATAAATGGCAGACCATTATTAATTTTAGCTCGCTGCATATAAGTTTTATAAGCGTGCTAAATCCGGTCTTTCAAATCAGCTATATCTTTAGACTTTTGATAATCTGAGAGTTTCTGCTGACCTACTTGAAGTCCTTTAATAGATTCATTAACATTTTCAATCTTACTAATGATCTATTTATCTCTGTCTTCGAGAGCATCAAAATGTTCTTTATAAATTTTCTTATTCTATTCACTAGTTTGCTGAAGAGTTTTTATTGCATCAGAATTATCTTTTGTTTCCTGCTTAGTCTCTTCATACTCGTTTCTAGTCTTTCTATATTTCTAAGCCCACTTGTAAACAGTTACAGCAGCTAAGATGATGGCAACTATCCATCCTAGAACAGTTCCTGCGGAAACTGAGCCTAATAGTGTAATTAAACCCTACATAACATACCTCTCCTTGCATTGAGTAGTTTCCTATCTATAATACATTTGAAAAGTATGAATATAAGGTTAAAAAATTTAGGCCAAAAATAAAGGGTGGTCAGCTTTCGCTGCCACCCTCATCTTTATTTTTAGAGTCGTCTTTAACAGTAGAAGATCCCTACTGAATTTTCTAATTTGCAATAAGAATTTTATATTGAGAATCTACTTCTGCATTAATATCTTTAATGATGTAGTAAACAACAATACCTGGAAGTTTAGATTCTGTAATTAAATTCAAAATTTTATTTTTAAAGTCCTCACCCTCAAGATTAATATTCATTCCCATAATTATCAGCTTTCTGCATCCAGCAACAATACATTATAATGCATTGAACTAATATTTATATTAGTACAAACACGTGTAGTCTTTGTATCTCCATCAATGCTGGTTAAATAAGTTATATATTCCCACTTTGGCTGTATGTCGTAATAACCAGTAATTTTATAACGTCCAATTGAGATAGGATGTCCTTGATATGTCAACTTATTTAAACTTAAAGAACCAATATTAGCATCAGCTACAGTTAGATGACCATTTGAAAGGACGCAATCTCCAATACTTCCGCTGCCTTTTACATTGACGTTGCCGCTTGTACTAAAATTCCCGCTAGAACTTAAATTTCCTCCAAACTTAGCTGAGCCTCTAGATGTTAAATTACCAGAAGTGTCAAGACTAAAACCGGTTCCATAATTAAATGCTTGCGGAGTAATCTGAATCCCAGCTCCTTTAAATCCGCTACTATCCAGTGTCCATCCGCCAATTTTACCAGATAATGCGTGCATACGACCAATTCCATCTACACCAAAATTAGGTCCCCAATCAAGAGTAGAACTAGAATTAGGACTTGATATTCTTACATCAGTAAATGTAGCAACACCATTAGGTTGAATATTCCAGGCATCACTAATAATAGAACCGTTATTGTTTAGATCAATATGACCGCTTTCAGAACTTAGCTTTGTAGTTCCAATATGCCAACCACCAATCTTGCCATCTATACTAGCCTGTAGATTGCGACAAGTAATAGTGCCATCAGAATTAAGAGTAGTGCCGCCACCAAACAAAGTAGTATCATTGATAGTCCAGCCACCAATATGACCACCAGTAGCCTTGATATTGCCATCTGAGTCAACAGAGAACTTATTATTAGCAGCTTTAAATTTACCATCACCATAAACTGTAAATCTACCATTACCGATACTCAATCTAGCTGCATCATCGCCACCTTCTGAGTATAAAGTAGTCTTACCATCTTGAGAAGTTAATTTATCATTGCTAATTTTCCAGTTAGCAATTGTGCCGCCGCCTCGTGCAGTTAGATGACCTTCTGAGTTGACACTAAAATTACCAGACCCAAATAAAATACTTGGAGTCTAAAGATCAATAAGCATACCAGCACCAGCTTGACTAGTCGGTCTTCCTGTCCTATCATGATTATAATAACTCCAAGAGAAGATAGAACCTGCGGGCGCTGCCCCATACTTATCTGGAGCTAGAACTATCTGTCCTTTACCTGGCAAACCGAACTGTGCCTTGCCAGTCTCTGCATCAAGGAATATACTGCGCGCGCCGCTAGCAAATCCCATCAGACCAATTTCTCTTTGACCATTGCCATTCGCATTAAAGGATTTACCCATTGTAATACCAGTAAAGGTATTATCATCATTCTTCTGGCCAGCGCCAATTTGAGGAGCTAGAATATACTGGTCACCCTATGAATTCAGTTTAATAGATGTACCATCCCAGTCATTCATGGCTGACATACCATACCTATTTAAATATAAGTGAATAGATAAGATGACCTTGTAATCTCCATAAGTAATTACAATATAGTTATTTGTGCTCTCGCTATCATACATTGCAGGAGGCTCAATTTCTACATTATTTTTACCTTCCAATGCTGAATTCTTTTTACTTGTATACCAAGAAGTATACCAAAAAATTTGTGAATTGTCAAGCACTTGCTCTACATTCCCAACGAAAATCTTTAAAGTAAAAGGCTTTGTCTTGAACGCGCCTCTCGTACCATCACTATTGTACATACATTGAGTAAAGCCACCAGTAACAATAGCATGGCAATCATTGTTAGGTGTTCTAACAACAGTAAGAGGATAAGTAGCAAAATACTTTTTTGCTTGTTGACTCAATTCATCAGTCTCTATTGTAGTTTTTACTACTGTAGAAACATTATTATATCCAGTAGCAGCAATAGCACCATTAGAATATACTTCTGCATTGTGAGTAGTATTTCTACCTACATCTACTAATTCCCAAGTTAAACTAGCATTAATAGAAGATGTGTTGGTCTGGGAGTCATAGAGCGGGGCGGCCGCCCCATTCCACATCTGAGCGCGAAGTGGCTGATTGGTTGAGGCTTGTTGGAATACGTAAGTTTCTACATTCGTATATTCACCAGTTCTAGAGTTATAACTCTTACTTACTGTATCGTACCAGCCCTATATATGTCCATTCTATAGATAAATCTGCTTATAAATATCTCTAAATGGAACAAGTCTACTTACATATTTAGTGCCATTTGTACCTAATTCACCATCTTTTGTAAAGGTAAAGTTAGTTGATGTTACTAGCGCATGACCTTGGAAATTGACTTCAAGTCTAATATTATTATCAGTTGCTTCGATATCATATCTATTAGCTATCTCAAAAGTAAGAGAAGGAGCATTTCGATAGACATGACGAAGTAGATTGCCATTAGTAGTAGGATTAACAATAGTGTCATCAGTCAAAGTAAATGTGGAGTGACGAAGCATTGTATAATCTTCATCTGGCCATATCCACTTTATATCACAGCTCTTAACTATCTCCTCCGGCGTCGGCGGTGTAACTAACTGGCCTTGATCGTTATAAATATCAAAAGTTAAAGTAGCTATGGTAATTTGATCCTCAGCTGAGTTACTTGCAGGACTTACACCTTCTTCATCGTACTTAAATACTTGAGTGCCATTATTGATAACTAAAGTGTATTCATTCTAAGGTACTCCATTAGTTAGAGTTAGGGCGGCGGCGCCTAAGTATGCTCCATTAGTTAGAACAGTACACTCATATGTCACGGTATCAGTAGCTTCTGCAATAGCTACATTGATTGATTTATCCTGGCTATCAATGGCAGTTAGCTCGCCGCCCGCAGTCCTGTATCCCCAATGATATGAAAGATTAGGGCTATCTGTAGTGACATTACATGTAAGAGTAGTCTTACCTGTATCAAAATAAAATTTAGTACCCGCGCTAGATGTAATAGAAATTCTAGTTTTTGATACCTTATTCTCTATGTCTATTGCTGCAGACAGAGTAGTCTTATCATATACAGCGACACACTTAAATGTGTTAATTGCGGCAGGCACCATAGAATAGATTAAATCTTTCCGCTATGACTCTGGGATAAACTGAGTTACTCCATTATAAGTTTTAGACTGATTTAAACATCTCCAACCTTCGCCCGCATAATTAGAGAACTTAGTTGAGTCTGTTGACTTTACTGTTGTATCTTTTATAAACCAGTAAAAATCAACATGCTGAGTATCATAATTAACTTTTCTACCCTTGATTTTCATTTCTGCATACATGTACTTTTGGTCATCATTTGCAGATGTTAGATAGGCGCCACGCGGGGTAAGGATCTTTAAAGATGAGCCATTAAGTTCTTCATCCGTCAGAGGCTCCATAAATTCTAACTAGAAATCAGAGAGGAATATATCTGCTGGCTATCCGCTCTTTGTAACTGGGAAACCAGTACAGAATACTTGAATATCAGATATCTCTTTTAAGTTATCTCCATCTATTGAAAAGATAGCATATTGACGATTCTTGAGTGTATATTTATAAGGCTGCCCTTGCATATTATTTACGTCAAGAACATATGTTCTGGTGACGAGATCTGCATCAGATTGCACATCTTGACTCTTATAGGCTGTATTATAGTATTTTGCTTGAACAATTAAGCCATAATTACCACCAGAAACCTGCTGCTCGGTAGGAAGAGCAGTTCTTACATTCATCCCAAGAAGAATATATTTTCTCTATTTTTTATAAGTAGACAGAGCTACAGAGTCTACAGCTATAATATTTTTAATACTTCTCTGTTGTTGTCCACTATATGAACATAACTATACTGCCTAGGTACTGTTGAATATATTACTACCTATAGTGGTCATCTTCCCCTAGGCGGTTACAGCATCTATATACTTAGTACCCAGCTATTTTACAGATCCTACAATTAGCTTTATCTTCTTGTAATCGCTAGAAGGAATCTATACATAAACTTGATCATCTGTATCATAGGACGCATCTGAATCCGCTGAAAAAGCATCGAAAATGGAGTTCTGATATCTAACTCTATATTTTCCTATACTCTAGTCTATTATAGATACAATAGTAGCTCTAACTGTCTTATCGAAATCCAACTGTGAAACACGTTTATTCAGAAGGATCTCAATAGAATCAAGGATTGATTGCTATATCTTTGACATTTTTACTCCTTCTTGGCGGCGCCCGCTATTCCGAGCGATACAGTAAGACATAAGTATCACCGACCTCGGCCGCCGCGCCTCTTTATAACATTAACTACTATAATAACTAGAATTTTTGATAAAGTAGATTATTTTATTTAGACCGTAGATATAAAAAATATGAGGAGCAATTAAGCTCCCCATAAATAAACTAATCAATAAGTACGTCTGTTTCCAGCGGCTCTTTGACTAGCGGCATTAACGAGATTGTTGAAGGCTTTCTCGATTTCCTGACTAGATGAAACATTCGGGAAGGTAGCACTAATCTCGACTTTTTGCTGAACACTATTATCTGCATTTCTATTGTTATTAGTAAGAATATTACTAATTTCACGACCTGCAATTAAGTTATTCAGTATATTGCTTCCTAAACCAGCTACACTACTAATGATGCCACTTGCAATTTTAACGGCTGCAAGTGTATTTTTAGTATCTTTCTGATTAAGAACTAGCTCTTTTTGATGCAAGAAAGCTAACTTACCAGATTTATCATTCCACTCACCAGTATAACCACCAGTATCCATCTTAACTACTTGGTATCTAGTCTGATAACCTTCAAATTCTGTCTGTGCTTTACCACCATTGAAGTATTTATCCAAACGAGATTCTGCATAATTCTTACTAGTCGTACCAGTACGATCAGAGTTCATCAAATCTGCATCTCTCGTAGTCTCCCAGTGGCCACTCTTATTAGTCTGTTGGACGATCTTATATCTAGCTTGCTCTGTAGGCTTAGATGGAGTAGAAGAAGGTTCTCTTCCGTTATTTCTACTTCTACTTCCAGTGCTACCACTAGCGTTATTATTTCCCCTATTTGTGGTAGTTTTAGCTGGCTCAGAATGTGAAGTATCTATATTACCGCCACCATAATAATGTTGACCGCCGCTGTATACATCACCAATTGTACGACCTTGTACAGCCGCCCAATACTTCAAAGCTGCGTTGGCCGCGTCTATAGCTGCTGCTTCTGCATTACCGTATTGACTAACCAAACCTTTAATAGCCTGATATACTGAATTAACTGCGTTGACTTCATTATTATAGCTATCAACCAATGTATCATTATCTTGGATGAGTGCTTGTGTATAACCAATTGTAGTATCAATTCCATTAACTACGTTTTGGAAACTAATACCTGCTGCCTATTGTACTGCATCTAGACTCTGAATATAAGTTCCATTAGCGTCAATCATAGCTTGCATGCAAGGGATAATCACTTCTCCTGTCATAGCTATATAGTTTTCAGCCATGTCACCTATAGCAGTATTCCAAGAAGGATCCAAACCAGTATCCTTACCAAATAGTAAGTCCTGATTTGCTTCAGTCATGAGATTAAAATTCTTTAAATAAGTATCATTAATAAAAGCGTCGAATAAAGTGGGGATTGCACCACCCTCGCCAATAAGAGCTTGGATACTAGCCCATACTGCTTGATCGTTCTCATCATCGCCATTTAAACCTAAGAAGGCTTGTAGCTCATCGCCCATCTCAGTTAATAGATTACCAAACTCAACACCAGTAAGATTAATTAACTCAGACTGCATGTTATGGTAGTCTTGACCAAGAACCGTAATATAACCATCATCGCCAAAATACTCTTCTTGCAGTTCAAGTAGCTTCTCTTGCAGAGTTTCTTGATCGTCATAATAAGTCTGGCTTAACTCTTGAGCCTTCTCAAAGAAATCCTATAATTTATCTTGCACCTCATCAATAGTATCAGATACATCTTTTTTTGCGAGTTGCCTTAACTCTTCTATAGAATCTCTTAGATCAGTTTGTGCAGATTGTGTCTGATCTTCATCTGCGACATACTGATAGGTATAATTGCCTTGACTATCACGGCGTAATCTCATTTGAGTTTTTGCGTTCTGTATATCTTCAAGTACGATTTGCTTCTGTAATACTTCTAACTTTTTATTAGCGATGTCTAGATCAATTTGTCTTAAATTAGCAATACTATTTAGATCATTAACCTCTTTATCCAAGAAATCAGATAACTGCTTTTGAACACGAGGTGACTGATTATTCATGGCATTATTGACATTATCAACGAAGTCTAATACTCCAGTGGCGCGACTCGCTTTATCTAGATAGCGACTATCATTCCACTTAGCTTTATCCCATTCGTCCATAGCTTTTTGCCAGTCGCCGCCCATTAATTGATCTTTAGTAGTTCTAACAATCTTTGTGATTGTATTGTTATACTTATCAATCAAATTCTGAACAGCATCTTCGACAGCACTATTTAAGTTGCTGAGCGAATCCATCCAGTTATCTCTGAACTTCTTCCATTCTTCAGTTCCAACTTCAGCAGCATCCATCTGCTGCTTCCACATATCAGTCTACTTGCGATAGAATTCAAGCTCTTGATTATTATACTTTTCTCTTAAATTATAGTATTTATCAAGCTAATCTTCATTATTAACAGGTTTTAATAATTGAACAAGATTAATATCATGCTCAAGGATATCACTCATTTGATCATAAGCATCAGCTTGATCATCATAAGCATCCTTTAACTTGTCAATAGTATCAAGAACTAGATCATGGATATCTTTCAGAATCTACTGTGAATCTTCAAGATTCTGCATAAGATCATCAGTATATTTCTTTAGATCTTCAAGAGCCTGCTCCTCATTGTTACCATAGACATCACTCCAGCCAGTGTTTTCAATAGACTCTAGTTCTGCTTTAGTTTTATTAACATGATCTGTTAGCTGTTGGATAATACCATTACCATTCTCGTCATAGTAACTAAAGAAATCTTGCATCCTCGCTTTAGCTTGACCAAGGTAATCATTATCCTTAATCTTATCAATAACCTACTTCTTAAACTTATTCCAATCTCGTTTAGCGTCTGCGATATCAAGATCAGTATCAATCTGAATCTTGAACTTCTCAATCTTCAGCTCTTGTTCTTTATCGACAATGTCTTGAACTTTATCATAAGTATCTTGAAGAGTGTCCTGAAGCTTTTCATAAGAATCCATTGCCGCTTTAAGATTCTCATATCTTTGCTTCGCGGCCTCCGCTTGTTTGAGAATAACGTCTTGCGCTTCCGCGTCAGCTATACCAGCAGCTTCTCTTAACAAGTTATTATACTCGTTCTGGAACTGGATAGCTAAATTGGTATAGTTAATGATATTGCCTTGAGCATCAAACTGAACTTCATATCCAGCTAACATTGACTTTAGGTTAGTTTGCTGTTGAGCAAGATCTTTCTGCATTAAATCAATCTTGTTTTCATACAAAGCTTTCTCTTTTTCAAGAGCTTCAACCTAATTATCAATAGATTGCTCTCTACCTTTACGAATAGATTTATCAGTTAATTTATCTAAACGATCAATCTAATCATTAATATCTTTCAGGCTACGATCAATTTCATGATATTTATCAATATCAGAGTCTTTAATGAGATTTTTTAGAACTTCAGTTTCTGTCTTAGGCTTCTTAGAACGACCTTTACTACCGCCACCTTTTTTAGACTTCTTAGTCTTGCTAGGTGTATAGGATTCTCCATTGGCGACATTGGTAATGCCTTCTGCAACACCATTTGCGGTAGCACCAAGGATTTGAAGATTATCTCTCTCTTTAGCAATACTCTTATCAATTTCATTAGCTGCTTTAGTAGCTGCATCAGCAATAGCCTGATAGCCTTCTTGAACATTCTCAAATTGATTAACATAGTCATCAATAGCAGAGCCAGAATCAAGATTACTAAGATCAGCACTACTTGAACTTGTTTGTCCTGCTGTAGTTTTTGATCCTTGATAGGTTGAACTAATAGTCACACCCTTAGCATCCTTGCCATGCTTAGAATATTCGCCAGTTTCCATTGCCTGATGCGCAGCTGCCATTGCTTGACCAGCTTTGTTAGCACTATCAATAGCAGAATTAGCCCATGCAGCAACTGAAACTGAAGCTGATGATGCAGATGAAGCTGCATTTGATGCAATAGCACTGAATTTCTAATCGGCATCTGAAGCGACCTTTTGATGATCTGTCATCTACATATTAGATGCCATCTGAGAATCATCAATTCTGACTTGCTTTACAGCATTGGAAATTGCTTCTTTAGCTTTACCAGCTTGGCCTTCAGTATTGACCTAACTAGAAGCCATTGTCTGTGCGGCCGCCGCTATGGCACGATACTGCTCTTCCTTATCCTCCATCAGAGCAATGTTTTGTTCAATACGGGCTGCTACGCTTTGTGCATTGGCTGAAGTTTCTGCGGTCGCCGCACCGATAGCATTATTAACAATGTCTTGATTTAACCGATAACTGCCATCAGATACTTCCTGCATCCCTTGCAAAATACCAGGAAATGCATCGCTAAGAGTCGAAAGATCTTTTGCAGCAACAACAAAGTTGTCACCAATTTTACTTGCCGCACCTGCGATAGTATCAAACTTACTCTGAACGTCACCAATGGCTTCATCCATGTTAGTTTGAATATTGACATCAATTTCATGCTCTGCATCGAGATAGTCATCAAAGTTCTGTTCAAAGCGTTCTACGGCTTCATCGCTGATATCAACCTTAATAGTGGCACCTAGGGACTCCATGCCAGTCATATCTTCAATGAATTTATCAGCAGCATCTTGTGCAGCTTGTAAAGTATTCTCAAACTGAGCTTCTGAAATGGCGTCCTCAATTTCCTTTACGGCATCAGCATATGCACTAGCAGAAACGGCGCCGCCACTCATCTTCTCACTTACGATATCTATTGAACGAGCGAGATCTGGATACTGCTCTCCTAATAGAGCTAACTCAGAAGATAATGCCTCGGTATTATCATCAGTCAGCTTAGTTCCTTTGGTAAGCTTATTAATAGCATCCTCAGCAGCTTTCGCACCTATGTCAATCTGCTTTATTAGTTCAGCGGGATCAAGCTTCTCTTGGGCCTCATCTGCCGCATCTTCCACTTTCATTAATTCAGTAGGGATCTTGTCAAGATCAGTAACAAGAGTTTCTAATGAAATGCCTAACGAATCTGAAATAGCCTTTAAGGTTTCAAACTTATCAGAGCCAATGAGATTCTAAAGCTTACTTGTATCAAGGCCTTGCCCCTACTTGACAAGATCAGCAATTGAATCTTTAACACTATCTATCTAATCTTTATTTAATCCAACACTTTGCCAAGCAGAGGAAACTCTATCTTCAAGCTGTCCAGAATCTTTATAATACTGCTCGATAACACCTTCAAGTTTAGAAATCAGTTCATTGTCTTGAGTAGCAAGCGCCGCAGGTAAAGCATCTTGAGCCTGAGACATCTTAGCAGCTTCATCTTTTATAACCTGCTAATAATTGCCTTCCCACTCATCAATTTCTGCTTGAATATCTTTTGGGATCTATCCGTCATTAGCGGCCTAAACAGCTCTTTTATAGGCTTCTTCACTTTTTTTATCGAATTGATCTATAAAAAGTAAGCTTTCAGTCTCGCCATTAGCTGTCCCTACCGCTTTTGCAGCATCAACATCTTGATCATGATAGTTGACATTACGGTCGGCCATATCAAAGCTACCAGATTTAAACGCGGTTCTAGTATCTTTGTTAGTCTATTCAGCCTTTAATTCATTTAGACGCTTTTGGTTATCAATCTCTGCTTTTAATTCTTCGTTTTGAGCCTTTAAATTAGCTAATTCTTGAGCATCGGTTAAAGTAATGGTACCTTGGTCTTGAATCTATTTAATTTTATCCTGAATATCTGTTAATTGATTATTCAATGATTCAAGATCATCCTGCCCTTGACTATATTCTTTAATGCTATCCTCTAAAGCTTCTTTAGCTTCTTGAGCAGAGACATGCATCTAATCAACAACTTTAATGACAACTGGAATCGCCGCTGAAATAGCACCAACTAAAACTCCAATTGGGCCTAACGCTGCATATAGACTAGCAAAGCCGCTAATTACCATTGGTAAGCTCATTGCCGCAGAGGACAAGAATTGAGTAATTCTTTCTCCAGCTGTTAATGATTCGTCTCCAAGATTCGCAATCATATTTGTAAGATTGGAAACACCCATTGTGACTGTACCAAGAGACGAAATGGTATTGGTAACTTTCTGAATCTAGGCAGTCCTTTCAGCTTGAGCACGATTCTCTTTTATAGCTTCTGTAACAGCTTTTACAGCATTTGCATACTTTTGCCATTCTTGTGCAGTATTGCCATAATTCTCACTTGCAGTAGAAGCATCATTGATAACTCCAATTAGGTTAAATAAATCACCTTGAACTGTTGCAATTTGAGCATCTGAAATCTGGCCTGTCGCGCTAACCTCAACTTTGATTTTTTGAATATCATTAAGCAAAGTCTGTAATGGAGCAAATTCCGCAGGATTAGCAAAATTCTTAGCTAAATCATTAGCAATATTATCTAATACAACAAAACGTTGGTTATTATCACCAGTATTAGAAATTTGATCTAAAGTAGTACGAATCAAGTCGAAAGACTTCTGAACTCTTTCAACATCAGCTTGCCATTTCTATGTTGCAGCTTCTGATTTTAATTCACCTTCATTAATACCAGATAATGCTTTAGCACAATTATCAATTGTATTTAACTGTGCTCTTAACTCTTGAGCTTTTTGTGCTTCGGTACCAAGTTGTTTAAGCAACTCATTGTGATAATTTTGTTGCTCTTGAGTCATTAAACGATAAACTGGCAAGGTCTACTGTTGCTGATCAACCATTGCTTTTACAGCTTCATTGTTCTGAATTCCCGCAGTGCCTGCTAGAGCCTTCGCAGTTGCTTGGGCCTGAGCAATAATATTTTTATCACTAAAAGTATTTTGAATATTCGTTGCAATATTACTAATCTAAGTAGCAATATTTTTACTAAAAACTCTGGTTAAAATAGCACCAAAACTAAGAAGCGCGTTACCGCCACCACCAATAGCATCAACTAATTGAGTAAATATATTTAAAAAATTGGTTCCTATATCAACCAATCCCTTAAAGCTATCTGTATCAGAAAACGCCTGGATGAATCCTTCTTGCGCAGCTGTTAATTCATTCAAATGAGCTTTTAATGAATCCATATAGATATCATTTTTCTCATTTAACTCATTATTAGCTGAAAGAGAAGTATTTAATTCTTTTGTATAAGTATTCCAGTTATCGAATAACGCAATTAAGTTATTCATCTGGCGCTGGCCAGCCATTGTCTGAGCAAGATAAATCTGTTGCTCTCTTGTCATTGACCCCCATTTTTCACCAATTTCGGTCATGACATCACCAGTATCTCTTAGTTCACCATTAGCATCAAGAACATCAATGCCAAGCTTTGCCATCTTACCAGTGTAATTACCAAGAGAAACTTCTGCATCATCTGTACCAGCTTTAATATCATTAATACGGGCATAGATAGTCTTTAAAGCATTACCAGTTGTCTCAGGAGCCTGCCTTGTTACCTGAGTAATTGTGGCAATCTGAGCAGCTAACTGGTCAATGGTAACGCCCATATTGTTAGCGATAGATGCAGACTTAGACATCGCAGTAGCCAATTCAGACATATCAGATGCAGATGTATCTGCCACAGCCGCTAACTTAGAAACAGCCTACTCAGTGTCTTGAGCCTGAATCTTGAAGCCGTTCCACACAGCGGTAAGATCATTTGCCATATCCGCAACGTCTGCTCCAGTGATGTTGGCGGCTTTTAATGTCGCTTCAGTACGAGCTTCTCTATCTGATGCTCCTAAACCTTGCTGAGCAAATGTTAAATAAGCATTTGTATATTCTTTGGTTTGACGACCTAATGCGGCAGCTGCGCTATTTGCAGACTCAGCAAACTTATCCATCTGCTCTCTAGAATCACCAGTAACAACTCTAATATCTGTTAAAGACGCATCTAGAACTTTTACATAATTATAAGCACTTTGAATTGCACTTGTAAAACCATTAATGACACTTGAAGAAATGTTCCACTTGACAGTATTAATAAGTGTTTCTCCCATCTTGTCAAGAATGGTCTGAGTGTTTTTAAGAGTAGTGTTTGTAGTTAAAATTTCAGCTGATAGCTTCGTAAAAGCCCGCTGACCAACATCCCCTACCTGAGAAAAATCTTTATAGATTTGTTCAAGAGTAAGTCCAGAGTTAGCTAGTTCAGTATTAAACTTTGTAATATTAACAGTATTCAGCTTTGGGTTAAATGCTTTTGTTAAAGCTTCTTCAACCTTACCTGCCGTATTCTATATTTCTGTTAATCTTGCCCTAGCATCTGTTATAGACTTAGCATCTATAATACTGCTAGGCTTGGTTGCGTAAATCTGGTCGATAGCTTTTTTAAGGTCATTTAGTTCAGACTTATCAACATTAAATCCAACGCCAAAGTTGATTTGTCCACCATTTCCTTTAGCCATATAGACGCTAACCTCCTTTTATATCAGTTTTATGCGGCTGCCGCTCATCCGATCGGAGAACCAAACGCCGCAGATTTTAAGCATAAAAAAATTGTTCCATTCTACAAGAAATTGTAGAATGGAACAATTAGATTATCTTGCTTCGTCCAAACTCGATTACTTCTCTGGAGTCGGCATCTGTACGACTTTACTAGGATTATTCATGCCAGTCTTATCAGCGATCTGAGCGAGTCTTCTAGCTTCCTCAAACTGCTCTGGCTTGATATTGTTTAAAATGTCTACGGCCTGGCTCATCTGACTAGGTAGATCCTGGATGAAACTTCTAAGCACGGCCGCCGCGCTATTTCCATATACCAATCTGTTCTCTTTTGTCTTTTCCAAATACTCAAGTAGCTGACTGTACTCATCTTGATCCATGTTAGTAATAACAGCATCAATCAGACCAGAGCACTGAAGTTTATCATATAACTCAGACTCGTCCTCTTTCTGCTTGTCAGTGAATGAAATATTAGTATAAAGATAAATCAGATTCAGATTAAAATACATCTCCAAAGCTACATCATTATAGTTCCCATTCTGTTCTGCCTTTTGAAGAGCAACCTCAATAAGGTCATTCTTTTCAGAAATAGGAAGATACTTCAATACATCAATGCTGTACGTAGCTCCGTTATATTCAAAATCAAAGGTATTTACATTTGTATCTACCTTAAGTTTCATACTTGCAAATGATACTTTTGTCATATTTATTTCTCCTTTTGCCTCTTGAACTAATTATATTATATATAAAAATTCTAGGAATGTCAAATTGTAATTTTAACTTCGCTTGGGACCTATTCTAATGCTGCTCGTTCAACAATATTTCTTAAACCTTTTCTTCCGCTCATCTTAACAGGGTCTTTATACTGTTTCTTTAAAGACATCTATTTTAGTTCTTCCGCAGTTTTAATTTTATTATTAAGAATCTGAGTAGCTAGAGTAATCATTTGTCTAAAGCCAGGCAGGGAAGCATCTAAGGACTTTACTGCATAATCATATTCATCTGTTGATACATCAGATGTATATAGACCAGAGATACTATCAACATTTGCAACACCTTCTCGGATAAAATAATCCATATTTCTATTGTATAATTTTCCCAGAAACAACGTATTTGGATTCTATCCCTAACCGCCGCCGGTATAAAAGAAATAAGCATAAGCTTCAGAGATATCGCCTTCTGCGCCACCAACAGTAAGCTTATACCAGATATCTTCAGTAGTTATTTTCCAGAATACGTGTGGTTTCCATTTTCTGTACTCTTCCAAGGTTACATCATAGGCCTCATTTAATCCCTATAAAGACTCTGCTCCAATAATTGAATCTTTCCTAATAGCATTACTCAAGTTAGCTTTAATTTTATCTACATCAAATTTTAAACGAGCAGATAATCTAGGCACTTTACCAGATGCAATATCAGATTTAATAGCAATACCAGTATCACCTTTAAACATTTCTTCAATTGGAATATCCATGATAATTGGCCCATCGCCTGAGTCTGGAATAGCAACACTAAGTCTGGTCTAGTGTCCAGTAATTACCTATAGAATACGACTATTAAAAAGCATAGAAGCTTGATAAAAATCATCAAGTTGATACTACGATAGCTCCTTATACTGAATCTATTGCTTATACTACTGATAAGCCTAAACAATACTTGGATCTTTTTTATTTTTAGAATATCCAATAGCTTGTCTCTTTTGTTTTAGCAATTTGGCATTTTGTTCAATCTATTGAATTTGCTTTAAATTCTTTTGTACAACTTTAATATAATCTAAAGCAATCTTTTTCAATAGCAAAGAGCAGTCATCACCGAGGGCTTTAAGCTATTCAGCACTCCTATCTCCTATAGCTTCACTGATCCGCTATAAAGCCTCATCTGAGATATTTATGGAAAGCTTCGAAGCTGCCATAATAATAACCCCCTTATGTAAATCTAATAAAATTTATTTTATAATATAAATATAGAAAAAGTATACAAAAGCTTTCTTTGTAAGGCCGTTCCTGTTCGCGGGAATATGATTCCGAGCAGAGAAAGTGCAACAATATGTTTAATAAACTTAGTAACTTTTTCTAGACTAACGATATATGTGATGAAAATGATATCATGTACATCGTTAAGACAAAAGGAACTCAGATCACAGAGTTCCATCTTACTGATGGCAGGACCATCACTAAATATATTTCTTTAAGAGATTGCAAAGCCGAATTGTCTTCAGATATATTTTATAATATCACCAAAGGTGTATTGATAAATATCAATCATGTAAAATGTATCAATAGAAGAACTTACCACATGAAAGACGGCGAAGTCTTTGAAGGCAAGCTTAAAGGATATAAACTTCATCAATCTCTCAAAAAAAAAGTGCGGCGGCACTGTATGAAGATATAACCAGGCGGCCGCGCATACCAAAAAAAACGGGGAGATAGTTATACTACCTCCCCATAAAATTACTCTATTAAAAATTAGCTGCCCTGTTTTTCTTCAGTCTCCAGCAGGAGTCTTTAGTCATTTACAACGTGGACTTTTTTACCTGCTTCGTCGACTTCATCCTTGAACATACCTGCATTAGAAGCACCATCGAAGATATCGTTATAAACGCTCTCTTCATCATGCTCATGTCCCTCAGTATGAGGCATTACAGGCTCACCACGAGAAGCACTCTTTGTAGCATCCTCAACAATCTGAAGTACGCAAAGAACTTTCTTGGTCTTGTCAAAATATGTATAACCAGGGAATGCATCCATAGTAAACGTAAATGTACTAGGATCACCTGTGCCAGCCATTGTAATAGTAAAGTTAGACTGAATTTTAACATTCGGGAATGTTAAGTTAGCAGGCATATCTTTACCATCGCTCTGACGTCTGAACAGTGTATCAGCTTCAACATAATAGAAGCCAGCAAACATATCAGCAGTAAGATCAGCTTCATAAACCTGCTTGCCAGGAAGATCAATATAATAATCAACCATTACGTTTCTATTCTTAGCTTCAGTAAATCCGCTAATCACACTCTTGAATGTATATTGATCATTGTTAATAGAAGCCGTTCCATTAGCAACCTCTCCTTTGCTATCGGTGGACATATAAATCTTACCATTCAAAGAACCATCATCTTCGATACCCATAACATAAAGTGGAGCATCCTGTAAGCAGATCTCAGCTTTACCTGTCTTAGCAGCTTCATCAACACCGAACTCAGCAAGAGCTTCAGTCAGGTCGATTGTACCATCTGCCTTAACAGTAGTCATGGTTGTCATGTGATAGTGAACCTTATCTGTTGAATCAGCAGCTTTTCTAAACAGACCTGCACCAGAAAGAATAGCAAAACCGATAGGTGAAAGAAGAGCATCCTCAACTGTGAATGTTAAGGTCTTGTCACCTTCCCATGCGATCAGTCTTGGGTTGCCACGGCCGCCCTGTGCATATACTGAAGTAGTTGCTTGTTCAATAGAAGAGGTTGTTGCGGTATCAATATAAAGGACTGGCTGACCGACATGGAATGTGGTACTGCCAATCTGAGTTTCCTGCTTCGCGCGGAAAACGATATTTGCACACTCGCGAATACCAAACTTCATAGGTATTTTCCTCCTTAAATTATTCTGAATCCGAATGAATATCTTTCATCCAGTTTTCAACTTCTTTGAGATCCTTAGCTCCAGCCATTTTTGCTTGAACATAGATATCTGATTCTTGCTTCAAGCAGAATCGCTAGAACTCATCAAATAATTGATAAACACTATATCCTAGTAAAGAATTCATGTCTTTTTTTTCCCCTACAGCTAAAATTGAAATATATCGAGTTAAGATTGCTACTTTTTGTCCTTCTCCGCCCTGTTTCTTCATCTAAGCTAGCTTTTCATGATATTTTCTAAATTGCTATGCTAATCTTTCTGCTCTCTTGTCTCCTGGGTTATAATCTGTGCTGCTTTTAAAAAGACTCTTTAAGCAGAACATCTGACTAAGAATACTCTGAAAAGCATCAAAATTTTCTTTAGTAATCTGGGATGCAGAAACACCTTTATCAGTTTGTTTTATCAGTATAATAGAATTAGGAGCAAAAGAAACTCGATAATCGGGGAACATAAGTAAAAGAACCATCTCTGCACAAGCTTTATTCTTTTGCACTACAGGATTAGGTTCCTTTATTATCGACATTAATATATCAAAATTCGTTGCTTCACCTAAACGATTTTTGTCCTCAGAAGTTAGACTCTCTTTAGAAAGATTTAAGAACTGACACCCAATGAAAAATGACTCTTCTCCAATGTATCCTATCTACTTTATTGAGGGCTGATGTACAACTAACTTGGCTTCTGTAAATGGTATGTCATTTTTTGACAATAGAAGTAAGTCATTAAGCATTTATTTTACCTAAATCCTCAGTAAAGTGAATCCCTCTATAAGAAAGAGTATACATTGAAATATCTTCGTTCAATACAGATAACTGACAACCTAAAAATTGATACTCACCAAAACCAGACATTTTAATATTATTTCCAGCAGAACCAAAATTAGCTTTATTCTTATTAGTACAGCTATTTAGTATTCCATCAATATATCCACAAATCTTCAGCGGCCGCACCTGATAATCTTCTAGACACCATTCGTCCATATAACAAATGACATCAAAATTAATTGTGCAGTCCCTAAACTCTGGATTTTTACTTGGCGAGAAATTATCAAAAGATACAAGAATGTATGATCTGATATTATCAAACGTACCCCGTGCAATTTTTGGGTTCAGTCTTACATACCCTTCATCTATCAATTGTCCTAGTGACTTATTGTCAACCATCTGTTGATATTCCTAATTACTTTTATCCAGACAATCTGGTTTATTAATAATCAAAAGCCTCTTTAGCATGTCACTATATGGGGCTGACTCAACAAATAATGACTTTAAAATCGTCTAAGTATCTTTTTCACATGATAGAAAAGAAGAATGTAAAGGCTATAGCTTTATTAAATCTTTTCTCATGTTAACTCCTTTTATCTCAATTATAGCGACTTAATTGTAATATGCTTAGTTATGTCGCCATACTTTATATCAAAACCCTTTTTATAGGATTTACTTGTTTCCACATTTATAACAAGAGTATCTCCATCAATAGTATAAGAGATATATTTGTTCAAAGTTTCACCTGCGGCGGCCGCGGTCAGTTGTAACTTCCAGGTGCCGTCTGCCGCGTTCTTAACTACATATTTGATATTACGATCATATGGTGATAACACATCAGGACCTATAATAACCGCATCTTGAGTTTGTTGTTCTTGTTTCATTTCTTTAATCTGCGTATCAGTATCAGTATAAGTCTCTTTTAAAGCTACTCTAATAATACCAGTATCTTTATTACTTGAACTAGATCCATAATTATCATTAAAAGCCTGTACTTCCCAAGGCTGACCATTAATTTTAACTCTATCAAACCTCTTAAAGAATGCTTCTGTTGTCGAATCTTTTGTAATATAAAGTTCTTTAGTATAATTTAGATCATTCCAAATTACGCCTTTCTTTACATTCCAAAATATACTAGTTTCATCTGGACCTGTTGTCCAACCATGATAAACCTGTTCAGTTTCAGTCCCATCATCTTCAACTTTAATAATAACAATCTAGTCATCAGCTTTACGAATCTAACCTCTAAAATAAGCTGTTTCTTCTGAATATTGTAGATAAACAATCCAATATGAATCTGGCGTCCATTCTGCTTTATTTCCATGTATCCACTTAAAAGTAGTCCCTGGAGTGAATCCAGTCTCTAACCAATCTTTATTGTCTTTAACGGGATCAATACTAACACTATTTTCCTCAAAAGGAATAGAGATTAATTTATCTTCATAATCAACTTTAAGTTTATCATGATTAATTAAACATCTGAAATATGGACTTGTCTGATTATTGCCCTAGCTTGCAATATATTTTTGTACAATTGCCGCCTGATAAGAATAATATAACGCACCTTTCATGCTACGCAGTTTATCTTGCCTCATTCTAGTCCATTGATCGGCTGAACTAGCATCTCCTCGGAAGGCAACCCGAGCTTTCATTCTATCATAGCTACTTGACATTTTTATTCAAAAGATTTAGTAACCCAAGACACTCAAAGATAGTACGTCTATATTGTAAAAAATCTTCTTCTTGAGTTAGAGTAAATAAACCTTCCAGCTTACAAAGAAGCGAAAAGAAAATTTCCTATTGTCCGATCAACAATTTGGACATCCCCTTTAACTCTTCCATTAATGTTTCAAGTGGCTTCTGCCAATCAGATCCCTCTTCGCGCATTGGAAGCAATTTGTAAACTTGGTTAATAATTCTTTTAAGATTACTTTGGATTGCGGATTCACTAATATCTATATTATATTTAATAATCATATTAGCTCTCCTTTCCAAAATCTCTCCAAGCTTCAGTTTGCTCTGGAGCAGTATCTGGCACTGGCTCAGGAGGAAAATCCATAGGCGTTTCCATAAGCTGTCCAAGAGTAGAATGATAGACACCGTTAATATCTTTTATTCTACGTTTATATAGTCTTTGTAAATGGAATCCTTCTCGTTCATAGTCTTTCTTTAGTTGTAATAGTTTCTGCATATGATTAGCCTGTGAAGTAAATTTAAAATCACTTCCGCTATACTTCATGCGAACATTCTCAACAGAAGCAAGTTGTCTGCCAAGCCATTCAACGATCATATACGTGGCTAAGATATTAATTTCTTCATCGCTAAGTTTATGCGAAAAAGCTCCAACTAGGAACTTATCCCCGTCGGAGTCTTCTTCTTCTACTACATCTAACTTATAATCCAATGGTACTCTAGGAAATTCAAACTTATTGATCGCTGTAAGAAGCATATCCTCAGCTTGATCGAAAGTTTCTTTCTTGGTGAATTCCATATACATATCATCGGTAATTTTACTAAAAAAACTATTATATACATCAGAGAAGGATGTGATCTTATCGTCCATGCATCCTCTCCTTTTTATTAATCCTTCTTAATAGTTACAACTCTTCTTTTGGGCGCGGCCGCAGCTTCATCATGAGATTCAACTGGAACTCGTCTCTCTTTAGTCTCAGGCTTTGCAAAATTACTATCTGGATCGCCATCGAACTTTGTTTTTGCGACTCTTTCAGCAGAATCAACATTAAAGCCTAGCTTATCTTTAATATAATTTCTCTTCGCAATATCATTTAGTGGTAGAGAAACCGCCAAATCTTCAATCTCTTCTAGGACTCCATCTGGAGCGAAATCAATCATATCCTTGAAAGCATCCAGTGACCCGCGTGTCATTATATTCTTAATCTTATCTTCGTCATAGTAATATTCTGGCTCAACATTACCAAGAAGCTCTTTTACAGCCTCATAATCTTTAACAATGAGGTGATGTCTTAACATACGTTCGCCCGCAGGATTACTTGCAAGCTTTTCTAGTTCTTCAAATGTTACTTCTTTTGTTTCACCAGGCCAAAAGTGTCTATGAGGAATAGTAAGATCATCAACATCGTAGCCTACTGTCCCAGAATCTCGATTTGTAACCTTAATAAGCTTATCTTTCTCGATCATTATTTAGTTCTCCTTATAACTCCATATATAAAAGAAAGGGGGAAGATATTTACATACCTTCCCCATATCTATTTTTATTATCCATTATTCTTCGTAAGAGAGGTGTTCTCATACACGCAAATACCAGGATTTACAAGATAAGAAGCAACACCAACCTTCTGATAAGTCTGGATCTCTGTAGACCAATCACGATTTTCGAAATCTTTAACCTGCTGTGCGCCCTCAAAAGCAACCTTGATCGGCTTCTCAGCGCCAGTAGGAATAATATAAGCCTTAGAAGGATCAATGACCTTCTTAGCATTAGTCTCATCTTCAAAAGACTGAGGAAGGATGATTACGTTATGACCCTTATAAGTAGAGAAATAACCGTTGTTCCATCTCTCCTGCTTCATCTGATCAGAAGCCCAAGCAGCGTCAGGGATCATTGTAGCAGCAAATTCAAATGTGCAATAAATAGTAGACTTGCCATAAGCATCAGCAGTCTGAAGAAGTCTTACCATTTCAGCATCATTAAATGAAGTCTGGCTTGTCTTATTAACAGGCTTAATATCCTTAACAGTAGCTTCAAGAGCTGCTGCAATATCACGATAAATGGCTTCATCCATACCCTCAAGAACGATACTATAGAAGTCATTCATAGTGTAGCGACCATCAAGAAGCTCTTCCCACTCAATACGAGAACCAGCACCGTGAGCGCTTGTAGGAACTTCGAGCTGATATCCATCAAGCTTAAAAGTTTCATATCTTCCAGCTAGTCCAACCTTCGTAACGAACTGCTTTGCTCTTCTACGAGAAGCTTCACTAATTCTTACCTTAAATACAGGAAGGGTGCCTTGCGGAAATCTCTGAATGTCAGCGAACTGACCATAATTCTGAAGAACCTTTGCAGGAACAACCTAGCTAAGAGAAACTTCCATTAGTTCAAAAATAGTCTGCTTGTTTCTCTCATAATCATGAGGGTTCTTACCAAGTTCATTTAACTCTTTTACAAATGCTGCATCAAGTGCGGCCGCATTCATCTTCTCATTGCCAAAGGAATACGCAACGGAAGGATTCAATGATGCCTTAGCAGCAGCTTTAGCTAATTCGATTTGATTCTGTCTATCTAGCATTGTGCTTTTCCTCCTACCTTAAATTATGCGATCCTCTGGAGCTTTACCCCAGGCTGGCCATCTGGCATTGTATAAACCTTAACGACCTGGAACTGAGGGCCTGCTGTGTCTCCCTCAAGAGCAAGATAACCATCTGTACCAACATATAGGATGTCGCCCTGATCAAGAGCAATGCCCTCAACCTCAGCATCCTTACTTGTATTAGCGCCAAAAGTGTTAGTGGTGTAGATATCACCAACATTAATTTCAATCAATCTAGGTGTAATAACACCATCAGTGAAGAGTTTCTTGACAAGAGCAAAATGTCTATGCATCTGATATCTCTCATCATACAATTTCTCTTCGTTATAGATCATGAGCCAAGGGCCTTTTCCGTCAAGGTCAACCTTACCTTTTGCATAATCATACTTAGCAAATCTACCCTGCTCAATTACATCACCCATCGTTTCAGCATTGATGGGGAGCTGAGCATAGATACTACCATCTACGATGCCAGTTAGGTGGTTAGGTTCAACCTGGCCAAAGCCGATTCTCTTAATCTGTGTCTTTGCCATATCAGCATCCTCCTAAATTACATTCCGCTTTCGGCTTCTCTAACTGCTTTAACCCAGTCTGGAAGCGCGCTCGCATTTTCATCATTCATATTAACAGTGAAAACATCCTCTGTCTCTTTATATTCATTTTTAGAAGTATCACTTAAATCAAAATTGACCCCCTTATGATAGCCAATTACAGCAAGTTTAGCTTCAATCTCTTCAAGAGAATATTTTCTCTTATTCTCGATAACGTCTTTCTTATCATCATCAGAAAGCATGTAGAATTTTGCAATAAGTTCATCCTTCTGCTTATCCTCAACCTGATTCTTAAATTCAATCAGCGCGGCATTCGCTTGGGAAAGCTCATTGAACTGAGTCTGAAGTTCAGTTAACTTCTGCTCAAGAGCATCATACTCTTCATCGGTATGAAGAGAGTTCTTAGTAACCGGCTTCTTCTTCTCGTCATCTTCTTCTTCATTCTCACCATTATCGCTTGTTTCTTCAGGGCTTTCTGACTTGGAAGACTCAGAATTGTTAGATTCATTATCTTCTTCATTATCGTTCTTCTTGAAAGTTTCTGAAGGAACATTCGCTTCTGTATTATCTTGATTTTCTGCGGCAGCTACTTCAACAGGTTTGTCCTGTGGCTGTGCAGAAAACTCAGTAGTTTGTTCAGAAGGAGTAGTCTCAGCAGCTTGTTCAGCTGTATTATTTTCTACGTTATTCACTGTTGTGTTTCCTCCTTGTAATGCAAACTCTAGTTGTTTCATCATATTAAACAGAGTCTTCTTAAAGTTTTTATCTAATGTAAAGTCCTTGCTAACTTCTGGAGCAGTAACACTGGCCCCTTCAAAACAAGGCTATACATCATCACCTAAGATGCAAAGTTTTGATACTATTGCATCATTGATAATGAAAAATTCCATGCCAGTTTTATTGTCTTCTGTCCAATGTCCATTGACAGAATCTTCATCAAGTTCCATTGACTGTGGTTTTCCATTGCCTTCAAAAACTTGTTTAGCTTCTTCAAACTGACCTGTCCAGAGGTACCCCTCTGTCATAAGATATTCCCGCTCAACAGGATTATCAAAATCGTCCTGTTCTTCAAATGTCTTAAACCATACCTTTGCGTTAGGAGCAACAAAACCATATGGTTTAGTCAAACACTCAAAATGCACACCCTAGTCATCAATAGTGACTTTCTGACCATGATCTGCAAAATCCTATTTACTATCTTTATAGTATCCAACAATAGGGGCGCCTCTAAGTGTTCTTGCCATTTCAAGGGCAGTTTCCTTATTTATAAAGCTACCATTTCTATTCTTACCTAAATAAAATACCTTGATCTCACATTTTGACATCAATGGACTAATATCAAGAGGAGAGAGATTGACAAACTCTATGTTGTCAATGGTAGCAACTGACTTATGTGGAAGTGCCATTTATTTTACCTCTTATAAACTTTCACGATTCGCGATTGTCTTATCACTTTTATCTTCATCAGCTTTCTCGGGGCGGCCCGCCTTAGAATCACTTTGAATTTGGCTTGATCCACTAGATTGACCTGCGGCCGCCGCATTATTATCAGCACTCTTACCGGTTAAAGCTTGTAATGTCTCTGCATTCATAGTAGCACTAGAAATTGGCGGAACAAATACTTCAATAAGATTAAGTATTTCATTCTCCCAATAAGCAGTAGCCAAAATTGAACTTTCAGATTGACCGAGCGCGATCTGTGGAAGCATTTTACTGAAACCAAGCTGCGTCTGCTCTCTATATAACTTTGCCATATCTTGATAATTAGAATTGGTTGTTTCAAGGATTTGAGCAGTATAATAGACTCGTTTAGAATTCGTATTATATGGTTTCAATAATCTATTCAGAAATCCTTCGAATTGCTGGAGAAGATTATACATATTTGAAGCATCATTTAGATCAGAATACTTCAAAGCTGCATTACTGGTGCTATTGAAATTATCAACAGAAGTTCCAAACTCGTCAAAGACAGACATTTTAACACGATTGACATCATCAGATTGAGTTGTATTACTCTTGTCTGACATATCTGCAACATCAACGTCTGCGAAAGTTGTTAAGACATCTGTGCCAATAGATTTCTTTAGCATCTTAACAGCATTATTATGAAGCTCTTTTGCTTCATCAATATCAAAGATTGAATCGCCATTTTTATCAAGCGGCATCTTTTGAATAATAATTCTAAGAAGTTTTTGAGCCATTCTTTTTTGATCTAGATCTCTTGCAATATCCAAATCAATTAAGGTAGGAATTGCCGCAATAAAAAGTGGGTAATCATCACCATTGATATTAAACTTAATGGTACTGTTTGGATCAAGAGTATACCAACCAGATGTATCACCAGGGAAATCTCGTCCATTCAGTTTCCCTTGTTTGTAAGCCCTATATCCTTTTTTAAATTCATCAGGAAATAGATTTAGCACTTTTGTCCGTTGTTCTACAGTTAAATAAAAATCATCAAAAAATGACATATTAAACTATACAACAGGTTGCTCATTAATGCAAAATCTTGTGCGACAATATCTAGGTGGCAATTCCTGTACAGATATTTTTCCATTAGTAGTTGGAATTAAGTATCCGTAATAACAGCCGTTGCGGATTACTTTTAAGGCAACATCGCCGCAGAACTTTTTAACATTAAACTCATCAAAGGTCTTTAATATTTTAAAGAAATCTTCTAGAGCCTTGTTTTTATTGGTTTCAGTCAAGTCCTTATCAGCTTTTGGAACTACACTTAGCCCTCTATTAACAACAGGAGTAATCATCCAGTCATATCTATAAATATATGCCATATATCTACACATTCTATTATAGATACCACTAGTTTTATAGAAGAAATTTGAGATTTCTCTCATTGCATCTATATTTCCATTGTTGATAGCCGTCAATACAAAATCTTTATCTCCACATCTGGGATTTATGCGGCGGTACGATCCTATATCAATGGTGGCGTCCTATAAAGTCTTTAGCCCTACTCGAATTTTTGAAAAGTCTATAGGTGTGTATACATCTGAAGTGTCTCCCTAAAGATTCATCGAGAATCCTTTTTTCTTAATTTCTTCTCTTCTATTAATCAAGGTAACACCTCATCATTTTCTTACTATAAACTTATTATAGTAAAAAATTTAGTTTTTGTCAACTTATAATGTAAAAATACAAAGCGTTAATATCCTGCGCGGCACATAATATAATCATAATCAATTCTGCCCTAATCAGTGTAGGGGATAGCAATTAACGTATACCCATGCGCTTTACAATACTAACGCTTTTTCATATCATTAAATTGCTGTTTTCTTAAGCCAGAGTATCCTCCGAACTTAGATTTTGCCTAATAGTGTTGAATGCCTTGGTACTAGATTAAAAAATCTATATTACCATCATCATCAAGAACACAAAAGTCGAATCTTAAAGGGCGGCCGCTACTACTCACTAAGTCTGGAAATGAATATTCTTCCTTGAAATTGAGACCAGCATCTTTTAATATATCTTCAATCTTTATCTATCCTCGGCTAGCTCGCATAAATATTATCTCCTTTATATTCCTACTAAGGTATCTTCAAAAAAGAATTTTATTCATTTACGTCTTTTGGCCTGAAAGTTTATTTCTCTTAAAATTTTTAATATAATATTATTAAGAAAGGATGTGATATCAGTCAATGAATAAAACATATGCTTTTTCTGATCTCCATGGTGAATATGAATTATGGAAAAAAATAATTGAATATGTCAACCCAGAAGATACTTTATATTGTTTAGGCGATTGCATTGACCGTGGATAGCATGGTATTCAGATTGTTGAAGAGCTTAAACACCGCCCAAATACTTTCTACATTAAGGGTAATCACGAAGACATGGCAGCCGCCGCGATTCCAGACTGTATTGAAGGACATTTTACTTCAGATCTTCAGTTATGGTATATGAATGGTGGAAAAATTACTTAGAAAGAACTAAGACATATGCAAGAAGAAAGACAACTATTCTTCTCTAAATATTTTGCTCATCTCTCTTTAAGAGAAGTTTATATTAATCAAAGTGGTCAGCACATTCTTCTTGATCATTGTGGCTTTACACCAGATCAAAATATCAATTTCTGGGAGCCTCTCTGGGATAGGCGTCATTTTCATCAAAAGTGGCATTGTAAGAGAAACGCGCCAAAAGAGGAAGAACCTATCAAAGAAAAAACCATCGTAGTGCATGGACACACGCCTGTTCAATACCTTAAATTCGAATTTGGCTATTATGATAATGATAAAGTCATATGGACTCCTTTAAATAAAGAAGAATTAAAAGAAAAGCCAGAAATTATAAAATATTGTGATGGACATAAAATTGATATAGATCTTGGCTCAGTCAATAGCAAGAGAACAGCTCTATTAGACTTAGACACTCTTGAACCAATTTATTTTGATGAGGACGTAAAAAATGAATCTGACGAATCCACAATTTCAAGTAAATGAAAAAGTTATCATAGCAAGAGCCTCTGATGGCGATCCTGCAGCAGCCGCATATTTAAATTATGTGGGTAAAGTGGTTGGTCATTTTATGCCTTATACTATTGTTGATCTCGGCGGGGTCGGTTTTCAATCTATTTTAGAAAGAGATTTAGAAAGATACTTAGGATGATGAAGATGGCTTTCATTATATCTGGCATTATCACTTTTAGATGGGACACTATTTACAAATTCCGCTAAGACAAACTGTAACTTTACAGAGTATGCTTTAAATAAAATTAACTAAAATACATTAAAAGTAATATTTTATTTTTAATGTATTTTTTTATATAATTATTATAAAGAGAAGGGGTGATATGTATGTCAAATATAACAGTAAGCGAATTTTATTGTACTCAATGCGGCAATCGCGGTATTCCAATCGCAAGACCTAGTAAAAAAGTAAGAGAACCTGGTCATCTAAAAAAATTATACTGCTTGAGATGTGGAAAAGAAACTAATCATGCAGAATGTCGAGGCTTTGGAGCATATACAAAAGCAGACTTCGATATTGAATATAAATGTGGTAATTTTGATAAAGATGGCAACAGGATTCAACCAAATTGGAGAATCTTTGTTGCAGAACATAGAGGTGATTAATTATGGCTGATGTATATATTATGTGTGGGTGCCCTGGCTCAGGAAAATCATATTGGTGTGAGCATCATATAAAATCAGGAGCAGCATATATTTCAAGAGACGCAATTAGATTTTCGTTACTCAAGCCTGGTGAAGACTATTTTGCACATGAAGATGAAGTTTATAAGTTATTCTGGGACCAGATTAATGGCGCACTGAGTGACGGACGTGATGTCTTTGTAGATCAGACTTCCTTAACCAGAAAATCAAGAAAATATTTAATTCAGCATTTAAAAGGGTATAATCATATTAATGCAATATGGATTGCTACCCCTCTTAAAGTTGCTATTGAAAGAAATGACAAGCGTACAGGCCGTGCAAAAGTACCTGTTTCAGATGTAGTGTCAATGTATAAAAGATTTGAAGAGCCTTCTTTTAAGGAGGGATTCTATCGTATCTTTAGATACAAAGATAATAAAATGACCTATAAGGAGAATCCTGAAAAATGATCTGGCTTAGTAGTGACCTTCATTTTTGTCATAATAAAAACTTCATTTATGAACGTCGAGGATTCCATTCTATACAAGAGATGGATGAAGCTATTGTCCGTAATTTTAATGAAGCTGTCGCTTGGGATGATGATCTCTATATACTTGGTGATATAATGCTGAATGATAATGACAAAGGCATAAGACTTCTGCGGCAGCTGCCTGGAAATATTCATATCTTAATTGGTAATCATGATACCTCTAATAGAGTTGAATTATATAGACAGGAACCGCGTATTACAGTAGAAGGATATGCAACTGTTTTAAAATATCAAAAATATAATTTTTACCTATGTCATTATCCAACTTTGACAGCAAACCTCGACGATGATAAGTCTTTAACTAAAAGACTATTATGTTTAGCAGGGCATACTCATTCAACAAAGCTTTTTGAGCCTTGTGGATCTTATAATGTCGCGCTAGACGCGCATGAAAATTATCCAGTTGCTATTGATCAAATAATCTATGATCTTAAATATAAGGAGAAAAAGAAATGACACATGATGATGGATGGTCTATTGTTGGTATTCTAGCAGTTCTTGCAATTTTAATTATTTTTGGGCCAGCTCTTGGTTTCCTTTTTGGATGGATTGGCGGTTGGTTCGCAAAAATAACTATTGGTAATATTTTATGTAACGGTCTTAATGCCCTCATAGGAACTACAATGTTTACTCCTTCTCAGCTGCCGCTGATTGGTGGAACTCTTGCTTGGATCGGAGGTTTCTTTAAAGGTATTAGCTCTTCGGCCAAAAAAAGTTAATCCCTAAGCTATAAAAGTCTTTTTATATTAAGAAACTAGAAATGGAGATACTTGCCTATGATATACTTTTTGTTAGGATTTTTCATGGCAGTTCTCATTTGGCCTATTTGCTCCAGCCTGGAATAGTTGCTGGAGCAACTTTTTGAATACTGGAAAACATCGCTTGTTGCAAAAATGTATAGTGTCCAAAAAATAATAGAACAAAATGAGACGTCGCCAGAACCTGAAAAACATTACGGATTTTCTCAGTTTCCTTATCCAGAACCAATTGACCCTGATGACGAAAAATAAGAAAATCCAAGAGAGGACTGATTCTATATATGCAATTTTTTTATGATACCTGTTCTCTATTGAGCAAGGGCAAAGAAGTTTTTGATACAGATAAAACTTTTTACATTAGTAGCATTACTCTAAAAGAGTTAGAGAACATTAAGACTTCAAGCACCAAGGATGCGGAAACTAAGTATAAAGCTAGAAAGCTTGTAAATCTCCTTGATGAACATGAAGATCAATATCAAGTTATATTCTATGATAAAACTTGGGATCAAGCTATTGACAATGATCCATTTTTACCAAATAATGATGATAGCCGTATTATCATTTCTGCACTTCATGGCCCAGCAGATTCAATAATCTTTATTACTCAAGATTCATTATGCAAACATTTTGCTAAAATGAAAGGATTAAATGTTACATATCTTTCAGAAACAGATGCAGATGACTATAAGGGATATAAAATTATTAAGATAGAGTCTGATGATGAAATGGCCAAGTTGTATGATACTATTTTTAATCTTCGAGAGGTTCCCATCCCTTTAAAGTGTAATGAATATCTTATCATCAAAGATAAGGATGATTCAATTATTGACAAGTATGTCTATAGAAATGGTGTACTTCAACAATTAAAAAGTTTTCCTTGCTTTCAAAGTAAAATGTTCGGCAAAGTAAAACCAAAAGATAGCTATCAGTGGTTAGCAATGGAAAGCCTTAATCATAATAAAATTACCATGTTAAGAGGCGCGGCGGGGACAGGAAAATCATACTTAGCTGTATCATATCTAATTCAACAGCTTGAAAATGGCGAAATTGATCGTATCATCATTTTCTGTAATACTGTTGCAACAAATGGAGCCGCTCGATTAGGATATTATCCTGGGTCAAAAGATGAAAAGCTCTTAGACTCACAAATCGGTAATTTCCTAGTAAGTAAATTGGGCGGAGATAAAGAATATGTAATCAATAATTACATTGATACTGGAAAAATTGTCTTATTGCCTTTTTCTGATATCCGTGGATATGATACTACAGGAATGCATGCAGGTATTTATATTACCGAAGCTCAGAATCTTGATATTGAATTACTAAGACTTGCCCTTCAAAGAATTGGAGAAGATTCTATTTGTATCCTTGATGGCGATAGTGATGCTCAAGTTGATCTTGGTATTTATGCAGGTAATAATAATGGTATGAGAAGAGCCTCTAAAGTGTATCGTGGCGAAGATCTATATGGAGAAGTTACTCTCCCGATTATTCATAGAAGTAGAATCGCTCAGATTGCACAAAGGATGTGAAAAAATGCAATTCTTAAAGCATAATAAATCATTCTATCTAAAACGTTCTTGGGATATTTCAAAACAAGAGAAAAACTGGTAGATAGAAAAAAAGAATATCCAAAGATAGAATGATCTAAAAAATTAGTATAATGAATTAAAGAATAAAAATCCGTTCAAAATAACCACAGGGAAATTAGCCCTGTGGTTACTTTTTGCTATAGCTATAATTGTTTTGTTATTTATTGGATGGGTTACAGTTGCAGAATTTTCATTGGCAGCTATGATTGGCCAAATGCCAAGTCTAAGTCCATTAACAGCTATGGCAGGGACAGTGTTTTCTGTTACTCTCGGTACAATGGGATATTTTGCTAAATCTGCAAAAGAAAATTCAAAAGGTGGTATAACTTACGAGGCGGCCGCCGCAAAAGACTTCGTTGAAGACCCACAAACATATCAAGGTACTGATGCCGAATAGGCAGATAGCGTAGATGATATAGTAGGATAAAAGGAGGATGCTCATATGAGTGCAACAACTATTTTAATTATTAGTATTCTTGCTTTTGTTGCAGGAATTTTAGTTGGATACTTTGGAAATGGCTTTTTTAAAAGCTCTAAAAATGATCAAATCACGACCATCAAGCATGTGTTGCTTTATCTTGTGGCACAAGCTGAAAAAGAACTTAGCAATGGCACAGGAGACTTAAAACTCGCAAAAGTTTATAATGAATTTGTTGCTGAGTATCCAGATTTAGCCAAAGTAATTACATATGAACAATTTAAAGTAATCGTAGATGATGTACTTGACAATTTTAAAAATTTATTAAATAATAATGATATAGCAAGTTACATTAAAGGAGATGAAAAATAATGGACTTTAGTCAATATTATGGAAAAATCTCTAATAGTGGTCATGACTAGAATGGAAGATATAAAGGCGGTAAAGCAGGAGACCAGACCGGAACTGAATGGCAAATCATTTCTTGGTACAGAAGACCATGGAATGTTGTTATTAGACTGAAAAACCGTGCGGCCGCAGATCTGTTAGCATAGCTTGCTATTGAAGCTGCAAATAATAATAATATTGGTTACGATCAGAATCAAAGAACAACTTATTGGACTCAACTCGTAGCCAGCGGATACAGACCTTCAAAAATTAAAACTCCCTGCGAAGCAGATTGTAGCGAAGGAGTAATTGATAATACTAAAGCTGTAGGTTACTTACTATCTATCCCTGCATTACAAAATTTAAAAGCAACTTATACAGGCAATATGGTAGATGGCTATAAAGCAACAGGTGTGTGTGAAATTTTAACTGATCCTAAGTATTTAAATTCTTATGATTATTTAAAGCCAGGCGACATTCTTCTTAATACTGCTCATCATACAGCAACAAATTTAGGTATTGGTAAACTTTCTGGATATGCGGCGGCTGCCCTGATAACGCCTCAGACCTCGAACGCCGCACCTTCTAAAGAAACTAAATGGCAAGGTAAAGTTACAGCAAGTAAATTGTCTGTTCGCTCTTGGGCCGGAGAGGAAAATCCGACTCTTTCATTCAGTCCGCTAAAGAAGGACACAGTTGTCTATGTGTGTGATACCATAAAAGCTTCAGATGGATCTGCTTGGTATTATATTAAGTATGGAGCTAAATATGGTTTTGTTTCTGCTAAGTATATTGACAGAATTACAACTGCAACTCAAACTAAGACAACAGTATCTAAGACTCCATTATGGGTTGGATAGGTTACAAATTGTAATTCTCTTGCAGTACGAACTTGGGCAGGAAAAGAGAATCCACAACTTAAATCTGTTCCTGCTATTTTTAAAGGCGGAAGAATTTGGGTTTGTGATACAATAAAAGACTCAGAAGACTCTGAGTGGTATTATATCTTAATTAATAATTCTGTATATGGTTTTGTAAAAGCTAAATTTATTAAAAAAGTTGGTTAATTTGCATAGGGGAAGTTATGATAAATACTTCCCCTATTTTTTGCGTTTAAAGGAGATTACATGCTACATATTTATACAGATGGCTCTTGCAAAGGAAATCCAGGGAGCGGAGGCTGGTCAGCAATTATAATGAATCAACAAGAGGACAAAATCATTGATGTTTTAAGTGGAACAGAATAGAATACTACTAATAATAGGATGGAACTGACTGCAATTATTAAAGCTATTGAATATGTCAATAGACAGCCTGAATTAGCTACCATATATACAGATTCAGCTTACGCCGAGCGTTCAATTAATGAATGGATGAATAGATGGTATTTTAATGGGTGGTATAATTCTAAGAAAAAGCTTGTTGAAAATGTAGATTTAATGAAGATTCTTCATGACTACTATGCAAAGGAATTCGTGAGATTCGAAGTAAAAAAAACTAGTGGTCACTGTGGTGTTCTTGGTAACGAATTGGCGGATGCTAAAGCTACTGGTGATCAAGCAAAATTTAAAAAGATTTTTAAAAGGCTTGAAGAGAGGTTCGCATCTTAAAAAATTTTGACAATTATAAAAAAATAGACTATAATATGAATATAAAAATGAAAGGATGAATTATTATGGCGAATAAACTATATACAGAAGATTCTATTCAAAGTCTTTCACCTCTTGAATTTACACGATTAAGACCAGGAGTTTATTGTGGTTCTACCGAATATTCAACCCAGCTTTTAGTAGAAATTATTTCTAATGCCATTGATGAATTTAAAGCTGGACATGGAAATTTAATTGAAGTAAAAATTGATACAAAAGAAAATTCATATGCGGTAAGAGATTATGCTCAAGGGTTTTTAGTTAATTCAATTCGTGAAGATGGTAAAACAATTCTTCAGGCTTCTTTTGATACATTAAATACTTCTGGAAAATTTTCAGATGATGGAGTATATGAAGGAACTGCTCTTGGTCTTAATGGAATTGGTTCTAAACTTACAAATTTTCTTTCACATAAGATGGAAGTTGAAACTTGGAGAGATGGACAAACTGAAAGTATCTTTTTTAATGAAGGAATTTTTGTTAATAGATCCGTAGGGAAATCAAAAGAACCAAATGGAACTTATGTAAGATGGCAACCTTCAGAAGAATTCTTTACCCATCCAGAGGTTGATATAAATAAAGTAAAAGAATTATTTCATATTCTTACTTGCTTGTGTGTAGGACTGACTATTGAATTAACAATAGATGATAAAAAAGAAATTTTTACATCTAAACATGGATTAAATGATTTAGTAGATGATGCAGTTGGAGATTCTGAAATTATCAACTCTCGTATGAATATGAATTTTGATGCAGGAAGAAATAAACTTGATATGGTTGTAACCTATACATCAAAATATTCATTAAATATGATTTCATATGTTAACACAGGTGATACAGATGCGGGACCGCATATTACTCAAATTAAAACCATTTTAACCAGAGAATTTAATAAATTTTTTAAAGAAAAGAAATGGTTAAAAGAAAAAGATGAAAATTTAAGTGGTGATGATATTCAGGAAGGAATGTTTATTGCTTTTAATTTAACCGCACCTGGAGTTTCATATGATGCGCAAACAAAATCGCGTATTGTAAAAATTGATATGTCACCTTTTACAGCTTCTATTGTAAATGCATTACATGATTGGTTTAATAAAAATGAAAAAGATATTAAAATAATTTTTGAAAAGGCGGCTGCCGCTCGTAAGGCACGAGATGCTGCAAAGAAAGCAAGAGACAAAGCAAGAGAACAGAATAAAAAGAAACAAAAGGCTCTTAAATTTGATAGTAAACTTGCGGATTGTTGGTCTAAAGACCGTATGAAATGTGAGATATATGTGACGGAAGGTGATTCGGCCTCAGGCAATTTAAAACTGGCTCGTGATAATGAATTTGTTGCGGTTATGCCTGTTCGCGGTAAAATTCTTAATGTAAGAAAAGCAACACTTGATAAGATTCAAAAAAATGCAGAAATTATGACGATGATTGATGCTTTTGGTCTTACAGTTGATATGAAAACAATGAAGCTGACTTATAATAAAGAAGACCTTCGTTATGGAAAAATCATAATCGAGTCCGATGCTGACACGGACGGAGCCCATATTAAGAATCTATTCTATACCTTTATATGGACTTTTTGTCCAGAACTTATTCTTGATGGATATGTTTATGCAGGAGTTCCCCCTCTTTACAAAATTACAGAAGGTAAGGATACTTATATTTATTTAAAAAATGATACAGAACTTGAGAAATATAGAGCCAGTCATAAGGGAAGAAAGTATCTCGTTAATAGACTAAAAGGGTTAGGAGAGATGTCACCGGATGAGACCTCAATTCTTGTAGATCCTGACCAGCGTATTATTAGACAGGTAACTGTGGAAGATATTGCAGCGGCTAATAAATTATTTGATGATTTAATGGGTACACAAATTATTCCTAGAAAAAGGTTTATTCAGCAGCATAGTGCAGAGGCCACTTATGGAAACTAATGTATTAAATGAAATATATGATGCTTATAAAATAAAATTAGAAGAAGCCACTTCAATATGGAAAAGTGAATGTTGTTGTATATCAGAGGATGAAGATAGAGATAAAGAAGATAAGGAAGAATTAAAATATTTTGAATCATTGCTTCAAAAAATAGACAATAACATCTCTAATAAAGAAGAAAAAATTATAAAAATTTTAACTGATGAATTATGTTATTGCTATTGTGATAATTGTGAATTTGGAGATTGGGATAAGTATCAAGATAGAAAATGTGATGGATGTTATAGAAAATATCAAAATTGGCGATTATCTGAAGATACAGCAAAATCAATAGCAAAACAAATTATTTGGGAGATAAAAAATGCAAAATGATTTAATATGTCCAAATTGTAATTCTGCACTTTATTGGGGTCTTGATGAATGGGGTAGAACTCCATGGCATTTACATTGCCCTAAATGTAATATTAATATTGGTGTAAATAAACGAAATAAAGCTATTGAATTAATTCAAAAATATCATCAGCCAGATACTTATATTGAATATTATAATAATGAGATTCAAATATTATTTGAAAATAATAAACGAATAATCTATAAGGAGATAAAGAATGCAGAGTGATTTAATAAAAGAATTAAGTACAAATTTCATTGAATATGCCGCCTCTGTTAATTCAGATAGAGCCATACCCAATGCAACTGACGGTCTTAAACCAGTTGCTAAAAGAATTTTATATGGAGCTTTTACAGGAGGAAGAACTAGTAATAAACCTCATGTAAAATGTGCAAAGATTGTCGGAGATGTGATGGGTTCTTATCATCCTCATGGAGATTCATCTATTTATGGCGCGTTAGTTCGTCTTGCACAAGATTGGGTAATGCGCTATCCGCTTATTGATTTTCATGGTAATGTTGGCAATCAAGCGGGTGATGGCCCCGCCGCACCTCGTTATACAGAAGCAAGACTATCTAAATTAACAGAAGAAGGAATGCTTCAAGGTTTAAAGAAAAATAATGTTGATTTCATTCCTAATTATGATGAAACGACAGAAGAACCTGTTGAACTACCAAGCATTTTTCCTAATTTACTTTGTAATCCTAATAGTGGAATTGGTGTAGCTATGGCTTGCTCTTGGGCACCACATAATCTTGGTGAAGTTGCGGCAGCTATTAATCAATATCTTGCTGGAGAAGAACCAATGCTTCCTGGTCCTGATTTTCCAACAGGCGGAATTATTATTAACTCTAAAGACATTCCCGCAATTATGAAAACAGGTCATGGTAGTGTTAAAATTCGTAGCAAATATGAAATTGATAAACAAAAAATTATATTTACTGAAATTCCATATGGAACTACTATTGAAGGATTAATGACAGAGATTGGTGAAATTTCTGATAAAAAAGAAATTGAAGGAATTAATAATATTCGTGATGAATCTAATAAAAAAGGTGTTAGAATTGTTATTGAATGTGACAAAGGAATCCACCCCGCAAGTATTGTAAATAAACTTTTTGCAAAAACAAATTTACAAAGTTCATTCAGCTACAATCAAGTTGCTCTTGTCGATAAAGTACCAACTGAATTAAATCTTAAAGATTGTATTAAAATCTATGTTGACCACAACATTGATTGCATAACAAGAGAAACTAAATTTGATTTAGATAAAGCTATTGATAGACTTGAAATTGTTAATGGTTTGCTGCGGGCACTTGAAGATATTGATAACATTATAGCGCTGATTAAAGGCTCTGAAAATGCTGCCGCCGCAAAAGAAAACTTAATTAAGAAATATCAATTCACAGAAAATCAAGCTAAAGCAATTTTAGCTATGAGACTTTCTTCTCTTGCAAAACTTGAAAAAGTTGAACTTGAACAGGAAGCTAAAGAACTTGAGAATAAAATCCAAGATTTAAAAGATATTCTTGCGAATGAAAATCGTCAAAAGGATATTCTTAAATCTCGTTTGGCAGATTTAGTAAAGAAATATGGGGATGCCCGTAGAACAGAGTTAACTCATATTGAAGTAAAACCAGAAGATAAAATTATTGAAGAAGTTATTCCAGAAGATTGTGTTGTAATTCTTTCTCAAACTGGAGATATTAAACGTGTACCTAAAAATAGCTTTAAAGTACAACGAAAAAATGGAAAAGGAGTTAAAACTATTGACGAAGCTGTTTTTGAAACCATTTCTACTAATACTATTGATACTTTAATGGTTTTTACAAATAAGGGAAAAATGTATCGTCTGGTAGTCGATAAAATTCCAGTTGGAGCAAATTCTTCAAAAGGTCAGCTTCTTAGTACATTAATTAATATGGATGCGGATGAGCACGTTGCCGCAGTAACCTCTCTGCATAGACAAACTAACGCAGAATATGTATTATTTTTTACAAAACAAGGATTAGTAAAGAAAACTAAGTTAGAAGAATATATAAATACAAAGAAGGCCACCGGTATTCAGGCTATTAAAATTAAAGATGGCGATGAAATTGCTAATGTTACTTTTGTTAAAGATGAAGAGTTACTCGTTGTAACTAAACATGGCTACGCAATTCATTTTACTTCTTCAGATATCACCCCTATTGGGAGGGTCGCCGCAGGAGTAAAATCTATTAAGCTTGAACTCGAAGACGAAGTAATCGTTGGTCTGCCTATTAATCCAAATACACATAAAGATTTAGCTATTTTTAGCAAAAATGGTTTGAGCAAAAAGACTTCTATTTCAGAGTATCCTGTCCAAGGAAGATCTGGACGAGGAATTCTTACTTACAAGCCAAATGCTCAAACTGGAGAAGTAGTAGCAGCTGTTCTTGTAAATGATAATAATAATCTTCTGCTATCTGGTACTCCTAGTTCAATCTGTATTTCAGCTTCAGATATCCCAGAGTTAAGTAGGGTTGGAGCTGGAAACATTATGATTAAAAATAGTAAGATTAATAAGGTGGTGAAGTTATAACTTCACCACTTGTTTTTTTTGCTATTTTTTTATATAATATAATATATGAAAGATAAAAATAATGTAGTAAGTACAAGATATGACCCTATATAGTAAAGTTGGTTTTGTTTATGCTCAAACGGTTCAGTATATATTATTAAATTTAATGGAACTGATGAAGAAATTGCTCAATTCATAACCACAGGATATTTAGAGCTTAATGCAATTTGTAAGTGTAATGCAAATCAATGGAATAATAATGTTTATCCACAGCTTATAATGTAGGATTATGAAATTGTAGATTCATCTAAGTATTTCTTTTAACTGAGTGACGCGCGGGCGACCATCCACAGGGATAAAAAATGCGTTTGGATTTTTTCAATCGCATTTTTCTTTTTTGATTTTTTTCTTATTTTTTGTTATAATATATATATAAATAAAAGAAAGGTTATTTTTATAATATGGAAAGTAAAGAAAAATATCTTGTATTGTTATTAATTACAATAATATTACCAATGATAATTACAATTATATATTACGATATAGTTCTTTAAATTTATTATAATATAAAAAATAATAGGGGTGTTATAATGAAAATAGATATGTCAGATGGAAGTTTAAGAATTGATACAATAGATGAAAAGAAATTAAAAGGTTATCAGTATGACTCTTTAGTATACAGATATATTCGAGCTAGAGAGCAAATGGCTGAATATGAGTTTTATAAAAATTCAATCAAAGATCATGATAAGCAGTATTATTACGAACAGGCTAAAAGAGACATTTTAAGATTTTGTCAAATTTTAGACGAAGTGATTGGAGAGCATGAATAATGATATTAACTAAAAGACAAGAGGAAGGATTAAAAACAGCTGTTGCGCGACATCGGGTTGGAGAAAAATATACAGTGATTGCTGGCTACGCTGGAACTGGTAAAAGTACACTTGTAAGATATATTATTGATGCTCTTAATGTTGAAGAAGATAGGGTATGTCATTGTGCTTTTACAGGTAAAGCTGCCGAGGTATTAAAGAAAAAAGGAAATAAAAATGTAGCAACTCTTCATCGACTATTATATGAACATATACCACGGCCGGCGGGTGGTTTCTTTAGAAAACCAAAACCATTTATTGATTATGATGTGGTTGTAGTTGATGAGGTTTCTATGGCTCCTAAATCTTTAATGGAATTATTATTTAAACATCAAGTATATGTTATTTGTTTGGGAGACCCATTTCAGTTGCCACCCATTGATAGCAGATTTTTTAGATTCATTAGGAATATCTTCTTAATAGTTCGGCACGCAGGTTTTTAATGGCGAAGACGGAGAGAACATAAAAATGATTGCAAATAAAATTGATTATGACGTAGCTATCAAACGGCTTAATGAATGGACTAAATATTACGATGAAGGCCACCCCCAGGTAAGTGATGAAGAATGGGATGATCTTTATTTTGAAGTAAAGGATTTTGAAAATAGAACTGGGATCAAATTTGAAAATTCTCCTACACAGAAAATCTCTTATACAGTTGTAAATAAACTTGAAAAAGTCACACATAATCATTCGATGCTATCCTTGGATAAAACAAAAGATGTAGAAGAACTTTATTCTAAGTTCGGAAATAAAGAATGGATAGCGATGGCAAAAATGGATGGCCTCACCATTTCTCTTTTATATGAGAATGGCTCTCTAGTAAGAGCCGAAACGAGAGGGGATGGCTCTATCGGAGAAGATGTCACTCATAATGCAAGAATCGTTTCCAGTATCCCAAAAAGAATTGGTATTAAAGATAGAAAAGTCATTGTAGATGGAGAAATGATCTGTACCTACAAAGACTTTGAGCAGTTTAAAGACAAATATAAGAATCCTAGAAATTTTGCATCAGGTTCTATTAGACTTCTTGATAGTAAAGAGTGCAGTGAAAGGCATCTTACTTTTGTAGCATGGGATTGTATTAGCGGAGTAGAGGCAGAAACATTAAGTGAAAAACTAGACAAATTGGCAGAACTTGGGTTCTATATTGTTCCTCATGGGACTTCTGATCCAATATCTTGTGATGGAGATTATCAATTTGCAATAGATAATGTCAAGAAGAGATCTGAATTATTAGGTTATCCCATTGACGGAGTAGTTTTTAAAGTAAATAACTGTGCTGATTACGCGGCGGCTGGCGAAACTAGTCATCATCCTAGTGCCGCCATCGCATATAAATTTTATGAAGAAACTTATTCAACAATTTTAAGAGATATAGAATGGTCGATGGGGAGGACAGGCGTGCTCAGCCCAATTGCCATCTTCGATCCAGTCGAAATGGATGGAAGTACCTGTGCCCGCGCCTCAGTTCATAATATATCTATTCTTTATCAAACACTTGGGAAGCATCCCTATATTGGCGAACCAATTGAGACTTTTAAGGCCCTCCAAATTGTACCTCAAATATACAGCGCGGAAAAGTCAAATAATCCGCCAAAAGATAAAGAGCTAAAAATTCCTACAATATGTCCGTTTTGTGGAGAACCGTTAGTGATAAAGAATGAAAGAGAGTCAGAATCTGAGATTCTCTATTGCCCTAATGAGAAGTGCCCTTCAAGATATGTTAATATTCTCGATCACATTTATGGAAAGAATGGTCTTGATATTAAGGGTATTTCTAAGATGACTATACAAAAACTAATCGACTGGGGATGGCTACAACATCCAGTTGATTTACTTTATTTAAATGAACATAAAGCAGAATGGAGTAGGAAGCCAGGATTCGGAGTAAAATCTGTTGAAAGGGTTCTTGATTCAATAGAGACAAGTATTAAGAGCGTTCCAGTATGGAGATGTATCTCAGCAGCAGGAATTCCACAAGTAGGAATAACAGCATCTAAGCAGCTGGCAAAACGCTTTGTGTCATGGTGCTCTTTTAGAAAAGCAGTTACTGATAATTTTGATTTTACTCAATTGCCAGATTTTGGTGAAGTAGCTGACTATGAAATCAAACATTTTGATTTCACAGATATTGATGCAATCGCAGATAACTTGACTTTTGATTATGGTACGGCGCCCGTTGAATCTGATCGAGCTAATCTTAACAAAACTTTTGTAATTACAGGAAAGCTTAAAGGTGGAAATAGAGAATGGCTAAAAGATAAAATTGAGGCTGTTGGTGGAAAAGTAGCAAGCTCAGTTTCAACAAAAACGGATTATCTTATTAATAATGATATTAACTCTACTTCTTCAAAAAATGTAAAAGCTAAGTCTTTAAATATTCCAATTATTACAGAAAATGAAGTATTAAAAATGCTTGGTGAATAATTATGATTGTAAGTTTATATGATTGTTTTAAGCCTTGGTCAGCTAAAGGATCAGTCTTTATTATATCTGATACTCATTTTGATGATATTGATAGATCCTTTATGGGATATAATATCTCTGAACAAGAGCAAATGAATATATTGAAAAAGTACATCCATAAAAATGATACTCTTATTCATCTTGGTGATGTAGGAAATCCAGAATATTTACGAATTTTAAGATGCTATAAAATTTTAATAAAAGGGAATCACGATCAAACTCATAAATCTATACCAGATAACCGCAATTGGTATCACTATTTTAATGAAGTTTATAATGGCCCCCTGATTATTGCCCCAAAACTTATTTTATCTCATGAGCCTGTTGATGTTCCTTGGGCAATTAATATTCATGGCCATGATCACGCGGGAGGCTCTGATAAAACACATATTAATTTAGCCCCTCCTAAAACTGGATTCGTTCCATTTAATTTAGGAATGTCAATTAAAGATGGCCTATTATCGAACATTGAAGATATACATCGTTTGACTATAGACAAAGCAAGAGAAAACCCAATACACCATTTTTGACAATCAATAAAATTTTTAATATAATAATGATAATGAAAGTGATAATAATTAAAAAGACACCGCAGGACAAAAGTAATTAATCCCTATGAGTCAAAAATTAAAATAAAGGTGACTTTTTAATATATAACACAAAACCTACTAAATAAGGAGAAAAATTATGGCACTTAAAGAGAATTCAAAAGTTGTTTTCAATTATGTTGTGGATCACGAAGCATAGGATATTACTGCTAAGGACATTGCGGCAGCTATTCATCGTGAGCCTCGTTCTGTTAATGGTACTCTGACCTCTCTTCAGAGAAAGGGCCTGATTGCACGAATTCCCGCAGAGGTTGAGAATGCAGATGGTACTCACACTCCGATTAAGCTTATTAAGCTTACAGATGCTGGTAAGGAGTTCGATCCAGATGCCCCTGACGAGAAGGACGCCTGAGATATAAGACAACATAAAATTAAAGGGGTTAAGGTAACTTAACCCCTTCTTTTTATATTATGACAATTACAATTGCATCAATTATCTTCTGTCTTAGTCTTTATTTATTCTGGAAAAGTAGAGTTAATGAATCTTCTTCAAAGTTAGCTTTACAAAAAGCTAATGCCATAAAGATCGAAAAAACTAAGTAGCAATAGAGAATTAATTCTTAGATTTCCGAATTACTTAATAAATAGACTAAGGTAATTAGAGAAATAGAAAATAAAAAACAACAACTTAATGAAGTTTACATTAAAGAAAAAAATCGTTTGCAATTTTAGTTATAGGAATATAAAGCAACAGTAGCATAGTCTAAACGCCAAGCTGAATTAAGTTTATAGCAATATAAAACTCAGCTGAAGGCACAGGAATAGGCTGCGGCCGCACCTATAAAAGCATAGATCTAGACTCTTATGAATGAACTGACTAAGCTTAAAGAGACACGAGCTGCCGCGCGTGAAGCTTTATTAAAAGAACAATAGGTCAAAGACAATAAACAACAATATTGTTTAATTCCGTCTCAATCAGATTTGGATGATATTGCTAAATTATAGAGAGTCAAACGAGAGCTTCACAAGCCTAGAGTGCTTAGCATGCTTATATGGCAAACCTATTGGCAACCACTTGCCAAAAAACAATTTCCATTAATTTTAAAATCAACAGAAATAAAAACTGGTATTTATAAAATTACTAATCTCTTAACTGGAGATTGCTATATTGGTCAGGCTATTGATATTAATAAAAGATGGAAAGAGCATTGCAAATGCGGTTTAGGAATAGATACGCCGCTTGGAAATAAGCTCTATAAAGCAATGATGGATTATGGTTTATAGAATTTTGCTTTTGAGATATTGGAAGAATGTCCTAAATAGCAATTAAACGAAAAAGAAAAATTCTTTATTGAACTTTATCAAGCTAAAGATTTTGGATATAACGCAACGGGTGGAAATAAATGAAGTTTTTACATTCAGAAACATATGGCTGGAAATCAGCTTTTCATGGACTAAGAAATCCTCTTGAATCATGGGCAAAGTCCGATAGCATCGTAGATACGCGTACTGGAGATTTTATTCTTGGATAGAAAGATCTTGATCTTGCACACCGTATGATTAAAGCTGGAACTAGTGATAGCAAATTTCTTCGTCAAATTTTTGTATCAGTTGATATTACGGCTCCTATGTACTGGTGGAGTTAGTTCGATACTTATAAAATTGGAACAACAGCGAATTCAACGAGCAAGATGCACAAACTTGCTTCTACACCAATTACAAAATAGTGCTTCGAATCAGATGATTACCAAATAACTCCAGTCTTTGATAAAGATTTTTATACTTCTGACGATGCCTGGAAAGAGATTATTACTATCTGCGAAACTCTTCGTAAAAAGTATAATGAAACAAAAGACAAACGCTACTGGAAAGAGCTTATTCGTATCCTACCGGAGTCTTGGCTACAAACTCGAACAGTAACTATGAATTATGCTGTGCTTAGAAATATGTATGCTCAAAGACAGAATCATAGACTTACTGAATGGCATCAATTTTGCGATTGGATAAAGCGTCTACCCTACGCAGAATAGCTTATTACTTATAATATTTGATCTTTTTTAAAAAATAAGATATAATTATCTTATAAATAATAAAGGAGAAAATATTAAAGAATTATGACAAAAGAAGAGTTTATTGAAAAAGCTATAAATATTACCTCTAAAGAAGATTTTGGTAAGCTTTATGATGAAATTGTCAAGCCTATTAAAAACACAGAAATGACAAAGAGTGGGGCGGCCGCTCTAAAATTTCTTCAAACTAAGCCTGGAGAACTTTATTCAGCAAAAATGATTGGAGAGTCCCTTGGAGTTGGCTCAAGATCTGTTTCTGGTTCTATGCGGAAACTGGTAACGGATGGATATGTTGAAAAATCTGGCTCTAATCCTACTGTTTATAAAATCACTAATAAAGGTATTAATTATACTTTTGACAATAATTAAAAATTCTGATATAATATTTATATCAAAAGAAAATAAGGAGAAGTCTAATGAGACAGAATGTAAATCAGGAACAGATTGAAGGTAGAATTTATCAGCATGATCTGAAGGAGAAGGTGACAGGAGATAGATCTAAGCATCCTGGAACTAAGTTTATTTCTGGAACAATGGATATTGCTACAACTGAAGACGATATGAATGTTCTTACAGTGCATTATACTTATGTGACAGAAATGACCTCTAAGGGTAAGCCTAATCAGACTTATGCAAATTTAAAGAGAATTATTGATGAAGGTAAGACAATTGTTGCAGATGGGCATGATGCTGCTTGGAAGGTTCGCACAACCCCATCTTTGGCTCTGAATGATTTTTATCCACAGGGGCAGGATCAGCTTGTGTCTCAGATGAGAAATGAAGGCGGTTTTGTTTCTATCGTAAATGATCTTAATCCAGAGGGCGTAGACAGAAATAAGTTTACGGTTGATGCTCTTATTACACAGGTTAATAGGGTTGAAGATGATGACGGTGATTGTGCTCAGATCCGTTGTGCAGTATTCAATTTTAGAAATGATATCCTTCCCGTAACTCTTATCATGAGAAATGAAGATGGAATTCGTTATTTTGAAGAGCTTGGTGTTTCTCAGTCAGAGCCGATTTATACAAAGGTCTGGGGCAAGATTGTTAATAGAACTCAGTTGATTCAGAATGAAACAGAGTCTGCATTTGGCGAAGCCGCAGTTGATACCCGTCAGAGAAGAATCCGTGAATGGGTTATTACAGGCGCGCAGAGAGAGCCTTATTCTTTTGGTGATGACGGATTAATGACAGTTGAAGACATCCAGAAGGCTCTTCAGAACAGAGAAACAATGCTCGCAGAGGTAAAGCAAAGAAGCGATGAGTATTACGCAACTCGTAATAGCTCTCCCGCACCAGAGACAGCTCCTGCCGCACAGATTCCACAGGGAAAGTTTAACTTTTAATCATAAGGGGGTGAGGTAATACTCGCTCCCTATTCTTATCAAACTATGAGTATGGATTAAGAAAATAGGAGAAGAATAAATAATGGGAATTAATATATTAAGTCTAGAACCTCATAAGGTCAGTCGTGATCTTTCTGGTTACATTACATATCTATATGGTTCAGCTAAAATTGGTAAAACTACTTTTGGATCAAAAATGCCAGGTGCACTGATTCTGGCATTTGAGAGAGGATATAACGCATTACCTGGCGTCTATGCACAGGATATTACTAGCTGGGCTGAAATGAGAATGGTACTCCGCGAGTTAAAGAAGCCAGAGGTTAAAGAAAAGTTCCATTCTGTTATTATTGATACTATTGATATTGCTGCAGCTGCCTGTGAAAAATATATTATTGCACAAGCCGGAGTTGATACCCTCAATCAGATCCCCTATGGACAGGGATGGACAAGAGTAAAGAGAGAGCTTGAAGATACTTTTCGTTCTATTACACAGATGGGATATGCGGTCCTCTTTATTTCTCATGATAAAGATAAGACTTTTACCAGACAAGATGGCACTCAGTATAATCAAGTAGTACCGACTCTTAGTAATTCGTACAACGAAATTATTAAAGATATGGTTGATATTTATGCCTATGCTCATATTGTAATTCGCAATGATCAGCCAAAGAGAGTTTTAACTCTTCGTTCTCTTGATAATACTATTGACTGCGGCGGCCGCTTCAAGTATATGGCGCCAGAGGTTGATTTCTCATACGAAGCCCTTGTTAAAGCTCTGAATGATGCTATTGACGAAGAGTCTAAGCATACAAATGGCGAGTTTGTAACAGACAAGAGAGATGATCATGTGAATGAAGAGTTAGATTTTGATAGCCTAATGGATGAATTTAATTCTATCGTAAATAGCCTTGCTGAAAAAGATCCTGCTAAGATGGAAAATTTTTATGCTCCTAGAATTACAGAGATTGTCGAAAAATATCTCGGTAAGGGCAAAAAAATCAATAATGCAACCAGAACACAGGCTGAGCAGATTTCACTTATTGTTTTTGATTTAAAAGAACTCATTGCTGCTAACGAGTAATTTATTTACCATATTCTTATTTATTGTCAAGGGATACTTTTATCCCTTGACTTTTTTGTATTTTTATGATATAATAAAACCAAAAGAAGAGGTGATAAAGAAATGACAAAAGCCTGGGTCAAATGTTTATATTGTGGAGAACAATTTGATCGAAATAATCCAAAAGAAGAATTCGTAAAAATAGGCCGTCGGTATGCCCATAAACACTGTGCTGAAGAGCATGATAAAAGCTTATCACAAGAAGAAAAAGATTTAAGAGATTTAATTACATATATAAAAGAACTTCTTGGTGATGATTATAATTTTATGAAAGTTAAGAAACAAATTGAGGAATACCATAAAAACTATAATTTCACTTACAGTGGCATGTTGCACTCTTTAAAATGGTTTTATGAAGTTAGAGGGCAATCAACAGACAAAGCAAATGGCGGAATAGGTATTATTCCTTTCATTTATAAGGATGCTTATAACTATTATTATAATATTTTTTTAGCACAACAAAAAAACAAAGGGGTAGAAGATTTTAAAGTAATTACTCAAGAAGTTACGATCCCTTCTCCCAGAATGTATGTGCGGCCGCCGCGTTTATTAGAATTTGAAAAAGATGAAGATGAGGAAGAGTAATGGGGAAATATGTTGATATTCCGGCTTGTATGCAGGTAATAGGTGATGTATATCAAAATCCTGCCTTACTTGATAACGAAGGGTATACTTTCAATCTTGAGGATTTTACAGAAGATATTCATAAAGTAATTTTTAGTTCTATATATAATCTACATCAACTCGGCGCAAAAGAAATTAATCCTTCTACTATTGAAGATTATCTTGGCCAACGAACTAAGATGTTGGGTATCTATCGAGCCAATAATGGAGCCGAATACCTTCAAAAATTAAGCTCAACGACACAATTAGCTGCTTTTGATTATTACTATAAACGTATGAAGAAAATGACTCTTCTTCGTATGTATCAAGAGCAAGCAGGAATGAATCTTTCTTGGTTATATGATACTGATAATATTTTTGATCAAAAAAAGAAACAAGCCCAAGAAGATTGGCTAGATAATACCCCAATAGAACAAATTGCTGAACAAATCGACTCTAGAATTGAGCGTATTAAAGCAAAATATGTTGATAACGCAGATGATAGTTTTGTTCAAGCCGGAGACGGAGCGGATGATCTAATTGATAGATTAATGAAATACCCTGAGATTGGCTATCCACTCTATGGAGATTTATCTAATTCAATTACTCGCGGCGCCCGCCTAGGAAAGCTTTACTTAAGATCTGCTGCCACTGGAGTTGGTAAAACAAGAGCTATGATTGCAGATGCTTGCACTGTTGGATGTGGAGAATTATTTATTAATGGTAAATGGGTTTCAAATGGAACTAAGGAGCCTGTAATTTATATTACAACAGAGCAGCAGATAGACGAAATTCAAACTATGATGTTTGCTTTTATTGCTGATGTTAATGAGGATCATATCATCTATAATCAGTATGTCAATGGTGAACTTGATAGGGTTAGACATGCGGCCGCTGTCTTGGAGGATTCACAAATTCAGATTAAGCGTCTTCCAGATTTTAGTCTACAAGATATTGAAAATACTATTAAATTTGGCGTAAGAGAATATAAAGCTAGATATTTCTTTCACGACTATATTCATAGCAGTATGAAAATCTTGGGAGAGGTTAGTGGAAAAGCTAACGTTAAAGGACTTCGAGAAGATAATGTTCTTTTTATGATAGCTGTTAGACTAAAGGATTTAGCTGTTGAAAATGGAGTCTTTATTGAAACTTCAACGCAGTTAAATTCAGAATATAGAACGGCACAAGTTTATGATCAAAATCTATTAAGAGGAGCAAAAAGTATTGCTGATAAGGTTGATCTAGGCGAAATTATGCTAGATGTTTCTCAAGAAGACAAAGAAGCATTAAAAGATCTTGTTAATCAAAATGGTTTCCCAATGCCAGATACAAAAATCTCTGTTTATAAAAATAGACGAGGTAGATATAAGGATATCTTGATGTGGTGCACTTCAAATAAAGGTACTTGTAAGATTACTCCTAGATTTGTTACTGACTATCAATACCAGTTGATTGATATCCCAGCTTTAAAAATCAATGTAATACCTAATAAAGAAGAGAGTGCTTTTTAATGCTAGATAAAGATGAAATCAAAAATAGCTTAAGTCTTGAACAAATAGAAAATCTTGTAGCTAATCTTGGCGGTGAACCCCACCGTCAAGACAATACATTAATTTGTCGAACAATCTGTCATGGCGGCAATTCACATAAGCTTTATTACTATGATAATACAAAACTGTTTAGGTGTTACACCGAATGTAATAGCACTTTTGATATTTTTGAATTATTAATTAAAATTCATAAGTTAGAGCATCAAGAATGGACACTCTACACAGCAATTCTTTTTATAATAAATTACTTCTCTCTTGATTTTGAGAGTTATTTTTCAGAAGAACAACAGAAGTCTCCGGATTGGCAAATTTTTGATAAATATGAAAAAGCTAATCAAGTTTATGAAGAGCAAAAACGTGTTGAATTTAAGACTTTTGATGATAAAATTTTAAGACATTTGCCACGTCCTCGATACTTAAATTGGGAAAGAGATGGTATTACTAAAGAAGTCTGTGATGCTAGAGGAATTTGCTATGATCCAGCTAATCAGGGTATTGTAATTCCTCATTATGATATTAATGGGAACTTAATTGGTATTAGAGAAAGAACCTTAATAAAAGAAGAAGAGCAATACGGCAAATATAGGCCAGCTTTTATTGATGGCAAGTTATGGAATCACCCACTCGGCTTTAATCTTTATAATTTAAACTGGTCTAAAAATAATATTAAAACTATCGGCACTGCGATCGTTTTTGAGGGTGAAAAAAGCTGTTTACAATTTAGTAGCTATTTTGGGCTAAACAATGATATTACATGTGCTGTCTGCGGAAACAATTTCTCCAGGCAGCAGTTTAATCTTCTTTACTCGCTAGGCGTAAAAGAGATTATTATTGGATATGATAAACAATATCATGAAGATTTTGGTCAAGATTGGGCAGATTGGACTAAAAAATTTATTGATATTTACAATAAATATGGAAAATATGTGCAAATATCTTTTATAGTCGATAGAAATAATTTATTAGATTATAAAGATTCTCCAACAGATAAAGGCAAAGAAACATTTTTACAACTATATAGTAATAGAGAAACTATATAACACTGGGGGGATTCCGTTTAAGCTGTCGCCGCGGAGGAGAGCTAATCATTGATAAAAAGTCTAAATATTCCACAGCTGATTCTATCATAGTCTCGGTAAAAGAACAAGCAATTATAGAACTCACTACTTAATAATTCTTAGGGAATGTCATTTGACATTCCCCATTTTTTTTTATATAATATAAGAAATAATAATAAAGGAGAATTTTTAATAAATGAAATATCAGTTACGAGGGACCATTAATCCAAACTATTCTGCGATTGAACAGGTCTTAACCAACAGAGGCATTCTACATGATGAAATTAATCATTATTTACATACTACTGACGCAGACATAAATTCACCATTAGCTTTCGGATAGAAAATACTACAAGGGGCGGTCGCCGCGCTCTTAAAAGGAATAAAAGAAGGCCAGTCTGCTATTGTAATCGTTGATGCTGACTGTGATGGCTTTACTTCTGCCGCACTTTTAATTAATTATCTCCATGATATTTTTCCAGATTGGGCTAATCAATATTTGACCTATAGTTTGCATAATGGAAAACAGCATGGGTTAAATGATCATATTAAAGAATTACTTCCAAAATCTTTTGGTCTTGTTTTAATTCCGGATGCAGGAAGCAATGATATAGAAGAGTGTAAGAAACTAAAAGATAATGGTAGTACAGTAATTATTTTCGATCACCACATTTGTGAAGTTGACAATCCTTATGCTTTTGTAATCAATAATCAATCTTCTGATTATCCAAATAAGGAATTATCTGGCGTTGGTGTTACATGGCAGTTTTGTAGATATCTAGATTCGCTTTTAAAACAAAATTTTGCTGATCAATATTTGGATCTTGTTGCGTTAGGCCTAGACGCAGATATGATGTCTATGAAATCAATAGAAACAAAGCATTTAATCAACAAAGGACTAAATGAAATCCGCAACCCTTTTATCGCTTATATGCACGAAAAAAATAAATTTTCACTTGGTGATACATTAACGCCCATCGGAGTTGCCTTTTATATTGCTCCTTTTGTCAATGCCATCGTCCGCAGTGGAACAATGGATGAAAAGACCTTAATCTTTAAATCCATGTTAAAAACAGAAGCTTTTAAGAGAGTTCCGTCCACAAAACGAGGACACAAACCAGGTGATGAAGAAAGCATCGTAGAACAAGCCATTCGGGTTGCTACTAATGTTAAAGCTAGACAGACAAAAGCACAAGAAAATGGTCTGCAAATTCTTGAACATAAAATTGAAGAGAATAATCTCCTTGATCACAAGGTGCTATTGTTCTTATTAGAGCCTGGAGAGATACATAGTAATATTGCTGGTTTAATTGCTAATAAGTTTATGGCTAAGTATCAACGTCCAGTATGTATTCTAACAAAAGTCGTTGATGATGTCAATGAAGTATCATATCAAGGTTCAGCAAGAGGATGCGATAAAACTGGAATTACAGATTTCAAAGACGTATGCTCGGCAACCGGTGTGTGTATGTATACAGCTGGACATGAAGGGGCTTTCGGTGTTGGCATTTTAAAAGATAATATCCAAGTCTTTATAGAAAAAACAGATGCCGCATTAAAGAACGCTTCAGACGAAGCTATTTATTATGTAGATTATATCTATAGTGGCGCTCATATTAATCCTCAAAACATTCTTGATATTGCGAGCATGGAGCCTCTCTGGGGCAAAGATATTGATGAAGCAGAAGTCGCTGTTGAGCACTTAAAAGTTAGTCCAGATGATGTCACTATTTATACTAAGCGGAATATTACAATCAAAATAAAAACTGAAAGTGGCGTTGCATTAATGCTATTTAATGCAAAAGAATCTGATGTTGAGAAGTTACAAACCAATAATACAGGTTTTGTTGATATCAACGTTGTTGGCAAGTGCAATGCTAACGAATGGAATGGGTTCATAACTCCACAAATTTTTATTTCAGACTATGAAATTATTGATAGTAATAAATATTTCTTTTGATTTGTGAGGAAAAATATAATATAATCATATTATGAAAACAATTAAATGTAAATTCTATGGTAATGGATACAATCCCGAGACAGGTGAGAATGACATTCCAGGATGCTGCACGGTATATAACTGTGCAGTGCCTTGTGAAGTTAATCCTGAACGCATTAAAGAGTGCGAGAGAAGAACAGAAGACGAATTAATTGCAAAAGAGTATGATTTGGAGGATTATTAATGCTAACGCAAAAGCAGGAGTTAGCGCTCCAAGCAATCGTTGAAAAATATCAAAATCATGAGAAATATGTTGTAATTGGTGGCTATGCTGGTAGTGGTAAGAGTTACCTCGTGAAATTTGCGATCGCCGCCCTAGAAAAATATGGCATTCATGAAGATAAAGTCTGTTATGCAGCCTATACTGGAAAAGCTTGCCAAGTTTTACTTTCAAAAGGAAATAAAAATGTTTCTACGCTACATAAATTGATGTATGAAAGTATCCCCAAGCCAGATGGAACATTTTTCAGAAGAAAGAAAGCCTCACTCGGATACGATGTGATTGTTGCTGATGAATGCTCTATGATACCAAAACCGCTTATGGAGAATCTGCTATCGTATCCAGTATTTGTTATTTTTTTAGGAGATCCTGGACAGCTTCCCCCCGTAGATAAAGATGCAGATAACCATCTCCTTGATCACCCTGATGTCTTCTTAGATCAAATTATGCGGCAGGCACTTGATAGTGAAATCATCCAGCTCAGTATGAAGATACGCCATCTTGAACCTATTACATATTATCAGGGTAAAGATGTTATTGTTCTTCCTAAAAAACAATTAAACACAGGGCATTTGTTGTGGGCAGATCAAATCTTGTGCGCGACTAACGCCACAAGGACAACTATTAATACACAAATGCGAGATCTTTTAGGACATAAGGGGCGGCCGCAGGATGGAGATAAAGTAATTTGTAGCAGAAACTATTGGGATAATATTGCTGTTAATGAGGATCCATTAGTAAATGGTACTATTGGTTTTCTCAAAAATACATATGAAACAAAACAGCACTATCCTAAGTATCTTTATCCAAAACAAGATGTTCGTGTACTTGGAGGAGAATTTATTTCAGACACAGGAGCAGATTTTGGTAATCTTAATTTTGATGAAGATATGATTTTAACAGGCGAACCATCCGTAGATTGGAAAAGCGCTTATAAGATTAGTAAAAATGCTAGATATAGAGGAACACTCCCTTATGAATTTTTATATGGATATGCAATTACGACTCATCGTGCACAAGGTAGTGAATTCCCTAAAGTTCTTATTATTGAAGAAAAGTTTCCTTTCGACGAAGAAGAACATGCTCGATGGTTATACACAGCAGTAACGAGAGGCAGCAAAAAGGTGGTGCTAGTGAGGTGAAATATGGAATATTTTAAAGATCGCTATAATAATCCATATTTAAAATATACAAAATAGTATTTAAGAACTGCTCCAAAAATAATTCAATTAATTGCATTAAAAAATATGGACTATCCTTTTGTGCCAGATGTTTGGATGCATAAAAATTTTCCTAAATATATTGCAATTATGAGATTAAAAGATTTCTAGCCTTTTAAATGGAAAGATTCTAAATTTTTTATAAAAATTAAAATTCAAAAATTACTGTCAAAATTTTTAAATCTTGACTTCTTCTACTAATTATGATAAATAATTGTAGCAAAAAACTAATTTTAGTGAGGTAAAAATGAAAGTTAAAAAATAGTTAAGATAGAAATATCTAGGTTGGCACAGACCCACTTTCATTGAATATCAAGATGCTGTGATTACTGAATCTAAATGCAAATATTGTGGTAGAAGTATAATGGAAGATAGTCAAGGAAATTGATTTACTTATCTTAAACCAGAATATATACAATAAAAGAAGAGTATAAATGAAATTAGCTATTTCATATTTTTATCAAATTAGATTTTTTAAACCTTATATGATTCCAGTCTCTACTGCACATTGGGACCCAGATTGGTACCATGATTGGATGGGCGACGCCCATATGTTTGTTGATAAACGAGGAGTTCTTAATGGCGTACGCACTCAACTATTAAATACAGGAGCATTAGAAGAGTTAGGAGTTGTGGAAGAATGCCCCTGCATTGAAAAAGATCCTAAGAAATGTAATTTCATTTCCAGTTATGAAAAAGCATTTTCTTTCGCTATTGATTTAAACTGGAAATATATTTATCCAGAATTGAAAAAATTTGCAGATGAATGGTGTAAGAAAAACAATATTAATGAAGAGCCTATTATTGTTTTTATCGTATATGAAGCTCCATGCAATCCTTGTAGTGAGAGATGGCCTTTATTAAAAGTCTTTAAAGAAAAGGGAATAGATTGTCAAGAGCTGAAATATCCTATTAAGAAGAACTATTGATGAAGTAATTTAAAGAGGATTTGACAAGAATACACTTTTGAAGATTTAAAATTAGAAACAACACGTTTTCTTTTAACTCCAGAAAATGAACAAGAATATTATAATCAGTATTAGTGAGGTAATTATGGGAAAATATACTATTAAAAATCATGATGGTATTTATGCAGATATGTATGGAAGAGTTGTAAAAGATGTTTCAGATATAATTTTTATAAAAAAGGAAGAATTAAAAACAACTGTGCAAAATGATGCTTTTTGGTTTCGTTGGGGGTGGCCAGGCCCTGACATTAATTTTTATTATTTTAAAGATTATGGAAAAACATGGGCATGGACAAAAGAAGAATTAGTAAAAAATATTCAATAAAATTTGACAAAATAAAAAATTTTTGGTATAATATAATTGTAAGAAATAAATATTATGAAAGAGAGGTATAGTCCAATGGGCATGTAAGTTTTGCAGTAATGCAAGTTTCGTAACACTAATACCTAACATTATATAGGAGGTACACTCCAATGGACAATGTAAACTAATATTTATTTTTTTTCAATCGAGTCAAGCAGGGCAACTTGCTTGACTTTTTTATTATTTTATGTTATAATATATTTATATAAAATAAATGAAAGAGGTTATTAGTATGTGGTATTTATTGCCAAGAATTAAAATATCCTATTAAGGAAAATTACAAATAAAAAATGAGGATTGACAAATCCTCTTTTTTTTGTTATAATTTATTTGTAAAAAATAAAAAATATAAAAAAGGAGCGAGTAGTGAATAATAGATTTGAGCCACATGCGCATACAATGTTTAGCAACATTAGGCTACTCGATTGTATTAATCGACCAGAAAAATTAATAGATAGAGCAATTGAAATAGGATTAAAAGGAATTTGTATTACAGATCATGAATGCCTTGCAGCTCATGTAAAAGCGTATAAATATTGGAAAGATATTGTCAAAGAGCATCCGGATTTCAAATTAGGATTAGGTAATGAGATTTATTTAACTGATAATAGAGACAAAAATCAAAAATACTGGCATTGTATCTTGATTGCAAAAGACAAAGAGGGGCATCGTCAATTAAGTGAACTGTCATCAAGAGCATGGATGCAAAGCTATTACGATAGGGGACTAGAAAGAGTACCTACTTTAAAAAGTGAATTAAAAGAGATCGTTAAAAAGAATCCGGGACACTTAATTGCAACTTCAGCGTGTATTGGAGGAGAATTATCCGCCAATGTTTTGATGATGCAAAAAGCTCGTCAAATTGGAGATAATCAAGGTGCTACTGAAAAATATCAACAGATTTGTAATTTTATTGATTTCATGAACGATCTTTTTGGCGATGACTTTCTGATTGAATGTGCACCGGGCGCGAGTCAAGATCAGATTATTATAAACAAAAAGTTAATTGAAATTGCAAAAGTTTACAATAAAAAAATGGTAATTGGAACAGATGCACATTATTTGAAAAAAGAAGATAGATGGATTCATAAAGCATATCTTAATTCAAAAGGTGGAGAAAGAGAAGTTGATAGTTTTTATGAATTTGCATATCTTCAAGATGAGAATCAAATAAAAGAAAACTTAACTCCATCTATTGTTGATGCATACGA